>Ga0265293_10000499_pt1 | contig 93406 bp, 78 predicted proteins | sample Munlanlewell138R_FD_192505 | JGI IMG/M metagenome (GOLD analysis project Ga0265293, IMG submission 192505) | Leachate microbial communities from a municipal landfill in Southern Ontario, Canada - Leachate well 138R | ecosystem: Engineered > Solid waste > Landfill > Unclassified | place: Canada... | reverse complement strand
GTGAAGCGTTATCACTATGGAACCCATGATCAGCTGAAAGAACACATACAGATCTTTTTGATGGCCTATCATTTCGCCAAACGGCTCAAAACATTACATGGCCTCACGCCATACGAATATATCTGCAGCATCTGGACTTCTGTTATGGATCGCTTTAGTTTGATCCGTTCCACCACACTGTGGGACTAAACATCTATCGAACTTTTCCAGCCGGTTGCCGAAGAAAAAAACATACAGCTTGAAGTAGAGCTGTTCGATGAGCCGCTACTTATTTCCGGCGACAAAAGCCGCATGCAGCGCGTCATTTCCAACCTGCTGGATAACGCCATAAAATATACACCCACCGGCGGATACGTTCATCTGTCCGCGCAAATCGCCGATGAATTTATCTGGATTGAAATTTCCGACACCGGCATCGGCATTCCTCCGCAGGAACTCAGCCGGATTTTTGACCGTTACTACCGCGGCGAAAAAAGTCGTTCATCGCCGGGCAACGGACTTGGACTAAGTCTCGCCCGTACCATCATACAGGCACACGGCGGCACAATTTCAGCAACAAATAAAACCATCGGCGGATGTATTATGACGGTTATAATTCCTCGCCTGAATTAAAACGAACGAACATAAACCAGAGGTGGAACGTGACCTCCGGGCACGTTCAAAACGCGCTCGGAGATCGCGTTCCACCAAACGAAAAATCGCTTCTCGATTTTTGACATTTAAATTATTGAGCCCAAAAAACTTTAATGCCGGTAAGAATCAACTGCGTTGCCAGTGCGCACAGGAACAGTCCGGTGAGCTTACTCAGGATATCCAGGCCTTTACGCTTTAACAGGCGCTCAATATGGTTGGAAAAATAAAGCAGTGCGCCAATAAACAATACGGCGACAGTGATGCCGAAAATTTCAATCAGCCAGCCGGTCAGCGGTTTTTGCACGGCACCCATAACCATCAGCGCACCGGTGGTGCCCGGTCCGACGGTATATGGGATCGCGAGCGGCACTACAGTGATATCGCCGGAATCTTCCGGACTGTGCCGCAAACTTTTCATAACGGTGCCGCGCACGAGTTCGATTCCGCTCAACAGCAGTAGAATTCCGGAGCCGATTTGAAACGCCGGCAGTGTGATACCGAGATAACGGAAAATCTGATTTCCGAAAAAATAAAGAATAATGCACGTCGCCCAGATGGTGAACGAACTGCGTAATGCAATCCGGCGCTGCTGAATATGCGGCATTCCATCGGTCAGGCCGACAAACACAGTCAGCACAAAAAATGGCGTTAACAGAAGAAACAGTTTGATGGAGATACGGATTAGCTCGCTAAACTGCATGGACTGCTCCTCTGCAAATTATTCTTCTGCTTTTTTCGGCAGATTGAGTTTAATGTGCAGTTCGCGCAGCTGTTTCATTTCAACTTCGCCCGGCGCATTCATTAACAGGTCTTCGGCTCGCTGATTCATCGGGAACGCAATAACTTCACGAATATTCGGTTCGTCGGCGAGCAGCATGACCATGCGGTCAACGCCGGGCGCAATGCCTGCATGCGGCGGCGCACCGTATTTGAATGCGCGGTAGAGCGCCGGAAATTTTGACTCGACAACATCCTGTCCATATCCGGCGATTTCGAAGGCTTTGATCATCAGCTCCGGACTGTGATTACGCACGGCGCCGGACGAGAGTTCAGTGCCGTTGCAAACGATGTCGTACTGATAGGCCAGCACGTCGAGCGGATCTTTATTCAGCAGTGCATCCATGCCGCCCTGCGGCATGGAGAACGGATTATGACTGAAAGCAACGTTGCCGTCATCGTCGAGCTCATACATCGGGAAGTCGACAATCCAGCAGAACCGGAAGACATCTTTTTCAAGCAGGTCGAGCCGGAGTCCAAGTTCGGTACGAACCGCTCCGCCAATGGACTGCGCGGTTTTCAACTCATCGGCAATAAAGAACATGGTATCACCGTCAGCCACTCCGCCGAGTTCTTTCAGCTGCGCGAGCTCGTCTTCGGACAGAAACTTGGCAATCGGACTTTTTACTTCACCGTTCAGCCAGCTGATATAACCCAGCCCTTTGGAGCCGACAGACTGCGCAAACGTAATCATGTCGTCAAAAAATTTGCGCGGCTGAGCGGCGCAGCCTTTCACGGCGATGGTTTTTACCACGCCGCCTTTTTCCACCGCGCCGGCGAATGCTTTGAATCCGCTGTTACAGAAAATTTCACTCGCGTCCTGAATGATGAGCGGATTGCGCAAATCGGGCTTATCGGTGCCGTATTTCTCCATCGCTTCGCGGTACGGAATACGCACGAACGGCGCGGTGTCGGTTTTCCTGTTGCTGAACTCTGCAAAGACAGTTGAAAGCAGTTTTTCGTTTACGGCGAACACATCGTCCTGCGTCGCAAAACTCATCTCCATATCGAGCTGATAAAATTCGCCGGGCGAGCGGTCGGCGCGCGCATCTTCGTCGCGGAAGCACGGTGCGATTTGGAAATAGCGGTCAAACCCGGAAACCATTAACAGCTGCTTGAATTGCTGCGGCGCTTGCGGCAGCGCATAAAACTTTCCGGGATGAACACGGCTCGGTACGAGATAGTCGCGCGCGCCCTCCGGTGAAGAACTGGTGAGAATCGGTGTCTGGTATTCAAGGAATCCCATGCCGGTCATCAGCTCGCGAATGCGTGAAATGACTTTTGAGCGCAATACGATATTGCTGTGCAGCGATTTCCGGCGCAGATCGAGAAAGCGGTATTTTAACCGCAGCGCTTCGGAGCACTCCTCTTCTTTGCTCACCTGAAACGGGATCACTTCCGCCTCACCAAGCACGCCCATTTCGTCGGCGACCAGTTCAATTTCGCCGGTGGCGAGTTTCGGATTGATTGCGGCGGCATCGCGCGCGACAATTTTGCCGGTGAAGCAGAGCACCGTTTCAACGCGCCAGTGTTCAATCTCTTTATAGAACGGTTTTTCGGGGCTGATGACGATTTGCGTAATACCGTAATGATCGCGCAAATCGATGAACAGAACGCCGCCGTGATCGCGAATGGTGTTGACCCAGCCGGAGAGCCGTACGGTTTCTCCAACCTGTTTTTTACGAAGCTCGCCGCAAGTGTGTGTGCGAAAAGGATGCATAGTTCAGTTCCCGGTTATTCAGTTCAGAGTTATCAGTTAAAAATTATTGGTTAACGATCAATTGTTCTAAAAGCGCCGGAAGTTTTACTTCCTGCTGGGTTCCGTCGTCCATATTTTTCAGAACAAAAATTTCTTTTTCCAGCTCGCTGTCGCCGCGGATGATCACGTGCCGGGCGCCGGCTTTATTGGCGCGCTGCATTTGTTTCTGCACTTTGCGTTCCGCTAATTCCATTTCACACGCGATGCCGTGTTGGCGCAGCGTTTGCATGAGCAGCATATTTTCCTTCAGTGCCGCCGCTCCGAGCGACACAATAAAAACCGGCGCCGGCGGCAAAAACTGCTCCGCCGTGATTCCGGTGGCGGCAAGTGCGGCGATGATCCGCTCAACGCCGACAGCAAAGCCGACGCCGTCCACTGCATGTTTTCCAAACTGCAGCCGGTAGCGTCCGCCGCCGGCGAGCGCGTTCTGTGCGCCGAGTCCGTCGTGCGCAATTTCCCACACGGTGTGGACGTAATAGTCGAGTCCGCGCACGAGCGACGGGTCGACGGAAACGTTCACTTCGAGTGTGCGCAGTGTTTCGACGACAGCGTTGAGATAGTCGCGCGATGCGGCGCACATAAACTCGGTCACCGGCGGAATGTCTTTAATGATGTTGCGTACCACCTCATCTTTTGAATCGAGCAGTCGGAGTACATTAGTTTCAAAACGCTGCCGTGCCTCTTCCGGCAGTTCGTGCAAACGCGGGCGGATAGCATCGCGCAGTCCGGAAAGAATCGCAGCGCGATCCTCCGGCAGTCCGATTGTATTTAAACGGATAGATGCGCCCTTGAGTCCCCATGCCGTCAGCAGATCGACCTGCAGTGCGATCACTTCGGCATCAGCGAGCGGATTCGGTGTGCCGACAGCCTCCACACCGATTTGATGAAACTGGCGTTTGCGGCCGGCCTGCGGGCGTTCGCACCGGAACATCGGACCCATATAAAAAATGCGTGCGCCGGCGGTTTCGTCTCCGCCGGATACGATGTAACGGAGTGTGCCGGCGGTGCCTTCAGGACGCAGGGCAAGATCACGCCCGCCGCGATCTTTGAGCGTATACATTTCTTTGGTGACGATGTCAGTCGTGTCACCGAGAGAGTGCGTATAGAGCGAGGTTTTTTCGAGCAGCGGCGTACGGACCTCTGTAAAGCGGTACCGTGCGAAAATTTCGCGCGCCTGCTGCTCAACCGCCTGCCAGAGACAGATTTCTGGCATAGCAATATCCGACATGCCCTGTACCGGCTGGAACTGTTCTGATGCCATCGATTATATGCCGGTAACGCGTTGTTTCATAATTTTGCCGGGCTTGAATTTCACCACACGGCGTTCAGGAATGATGACCGTATTTTCCGGTTTATTCGGATTGCGGCCGATGCGTGATTTGCGTGTGCTGATTTCAAACACACCGAAATTGCGGAATTCAATCGTTTGGCCGTCAGCGAGCGCATCGACGATATAATCCAGTGCTTTCTGAATCACAACAGTTACATCCTGCTGAATCAGTCCGGTTTCTTCTGCGATGTGAACCACCAAATCTCTTTTTGTTACAGCCATATCCTACCTCCGGTCTCTCTAAAAATCTAAGTTCTTATAATTAAGCGCATTATTGTAATTCCGGCACGTTTGCGGTCAAGCTATATTCCTGCTGCATGTCTATGGTGCCGGAGGAGGGACTCGAACCCTCACAGTATCGCTACCGCTGAATTTTGAGTCCAGTGCGTCTACCGATTCCGCCACTCCGGCTGAGTGAAAACCAACATAATATGAAAGGTTTGGGTCGTATGCAAGCGGGAATCAAAGCCGGCATATAATACGTTGATTGCCGCACGGATTTTTGCTGTTTAAAACAGATTGCCGACGAGTTCGGTACCCATGACGTCGAGGCTTTTCATATTTTTCGACGCTTCAAACAGGTCGGAGAGTGAAAGCAGTTCTTCGAGGATCATGAGTCGTGCGATGTGCTGCTGGTCGGACGGAACACTGGCATTAATGACGCTGCCGGTGCGCGTCAAGGTGAATACCAGATTATCCTTGCGCACCTGCCATGTTTCACCTTCCAGATGCAGGTGGTTGACGAAAAACTCTTCACGCTGAAAAGCGCGTACGAGACGCTGCATCATAAATTCCGCAATATCTTCCGACGGAAAATCAAGAGTGAATGCCGCTTCTTCATCATCACTTTTAGATATCTTGATGGAATCTTTCAACCCGGGTTTGCCGTTGAATGAACGGACGAGCAGGGGCGGCGCAACCATGGTTGTGATGATCGTCATTAAAATAGCGACGCCGAAAATATCCTGTCCGATCGCCTGCGAGGAAAGTCCGATTCCGGCGACGATCAGCGCAACTTCGCCGCGCGGCAGCATACCGAGTCCGATGCGCAGTGAGCCGCGCAAATTAAACTGGGTAAAATAGGCCGGCAATCCGCAACCCACCACTTTTGCCGCGATAGCAACGAATGAATAAATTAATCCAAATACCAGCGCGCTGCGCATGGCTGAAAAATTAACAAGCATGCCCATCACGCAGAAAAAAACCGGTACGAGCATATCGTATATACCCTGCAGCCTGTTTTGCAGTTCCTGAACCACATCAGTACGCGACAGTGAAAGTCCGGTAATGTACGCGCCGATAATCATGGCGAGTCCTGCCATTTCAGAGAGTCCGGCAAGCATCAGGGCAATCCCGAGTGAGATGGAAACAATGATTTCCGGTGAGCCGAGTTTTTTCAATGTGCCGGTCAGTTTCGGTGCGGCGACAAGTCCGACTGCGGTACAGACAATCCAGAAACCGAGTGCTTTGCCGGCAATAATTCCAATTCCGAGCCAGTCCATGGTTCCGCCGGCTTGAGCGACTTTGCTCATACCGACAACAATGGCTAATGTCACAATGCCGAGCACGTCGTCGATCACCGCACCGGCCAGAATGGTTACACCCTCCGGCGATGACATTTTCCGTTTTTCCGCCAGAATGCGCGCCGTGATGCCGACGGATGTCGCAGTGGAAATTGTTCCGAGGAAGAGGGCGGTGGGGTGCATGAACGACGGAGCCAGGCCGAACCACACTGCGCACAGATCACCGAAAACGAATGCAACCAGCAGTCCGCCGATGCCGACAATTGAACCGGTGACGGAATACCGCAGAAACGTTTTTAGATCGGTCTCAAGTCCGGACAAAAAGAGCAGTACAATCGAGGCGATGGTTGCGATGGCGTACAGTTCGGTGGATACCGGCAGTCCGCCGGAACCGGCAACAAACATGGGGCCAAGCTGCGGCAGAATAATTTTTGAACCGAACGCATACGGGCCGATCAGCATACCGGCGGCGAGTTCTCCCAGTACCCCCGGCATTTTTAGAAAACGCTGAAAAAGAAAGTTACCGAACCGCGCTGCAATAATAATCAAAGCGAGCTGCAAAACCAGCAGCGTCATAATTTCGGTGTATGAACGAGCCTCCACTGTGTGCTGTGCTGTCTGAATAACAGTGTTGAGAGTTTCGGCAACGTACGGAGCTGTATCCATGATATTTTCCTACGCGGTTAAAATGCTTAAAATTTCTTCGGCAGTCGCTGCTTTCTGTAATTTTTCCCGCAATTCCGGTTTGCAAAGCAGTTTGCTGATTTCGGCAAGAAACTGGATATGTGGTCCGGTGCGGCTTTTCGGCGAGAGTGTTATCACAAAAATATGCGCCGGGGTTCCATCCAGCGAGGTAAAGTCAACACCGGCACGGTGAATTCCGACAGCGGCGACGAGTTGTGTCACGGCGTCAGTTCTTCCGTGCGGAATAGCAATGCCGTTCTGCATGCCGGTAGACATTTTCGCTTCGCGGGCGAGAATCGCTTCAAGCGCGGCATCCTTGTCGGTGAACTTTCCGGCATTTGCCAGCGCGGTAACTATCTCTTCGATTACACCGTTCTTCGTGTCGGCTTTCAAGTCCGGCAGAATACACTCTTTTGTAAGAATCTTTTTGAGATTCATGATTCACTCCGGGTCAAAAATAAATCGCGCATTGTGAGCTTTTGCCCAAAAGGGTCAATGCAAAAAACCTGGCAAAAATTTTATATGGATTTGTTTGATTAATTTTTATGCGTTCAGTGTATTCTGTTAGTTTCAGTTACGCTGAAATTTTTATACAGTGCAATGGATCAAAAATTTTATTCGCGGGCGCAACATTTCAAATCAGCTTATGATTGTGGATAAAGCACAAAATCTGACCCCGCTGGAGGTGAAGACGGTAATTACACGCGTCGGACAGGATACAAAAATTGTGATGACCGGCGATCTGTTCCAGATTGATAATCCGTATGACGATAGTCTATCAAGCAGTTTGAGTGCCGTGATTGAAAAATTTAAGGAGAAATTTATCGCAGCGCATATCCTGCTGACAGAAGGCGTGCGGTCAGACGAGCGGAAAAAGCTGCAATCTGCTTTTAAACTGTGCGCCGGTTCTTTATAAACACGTTTCCGATGCAGAAAGGAGGAGGCGATGCTGTTCAAAAAAAATATAAAAAAAGTGCTGGCGGAAAGGGGCTTCACTCATTCAGGGAATGACGCTACGCTCTCAATTCACGGTGAATATGCGCGGCACATCCAATACGTCTTCTCCAAAGAACATTTCGGCAATGCCGGTCGCGTGATGGACCTGGTTTTCCTGACCGCGGATTTTCGTAATGAACGGATTGTGATCGGTTTTTTTCGCGAGAACGTGAGTGTAGAACACGGCGTGTTGATGAACACTGCTGCATCAATCCCGCTTCTTAAATTTTCCATCGAAACACTGGAAAAAGAGCTCGACCGGATAATTCCGTCTGACGATCCGGCGAATCAAGGAAACCTGGAAGGAATTTAACGACTAACAAAAGGATACAGTACATGAACGCACAAAAGCTTTTTGCTGACCGCATCGGCGGGGAAAATTACGGCAAATCCACCGCGATTTACAAATTTGAAAAAATCAAACGCGCCAAAGCCAAAGCACGCAAAGAACACCCTGAACTTGAAATTCTTGATTTCGGCGTCGGCGAACCCGACCGCATGGCACCACCGGTGATTCGCGATACGTTAAAAATTGAAGTCGATAAACCGTCCAACCGCGGGTATGCCGACAACGGCATTCCCGAATTTAAACAGGCTGCCGCGCAATATATGCGCGAATTTTTCGGAGTGGAACTTGATCCGGTAAGCGAAATCAATCACAGCATCGGCACAAAACCGGCGCTCGCCATGCTGCCGCTCGCCTTCGTAAATCCCGGCGATGTGATTTTCCAGACCGTGCCCGGTTATCCGGTGATGGCAACACACACCAAATATCTCGGCGGAAACGTTGTTGATCTGCCGCTGCTCAAAGAAAACAACTTTCTGCCGGATTTAAAAAATATTGATCCGGCACTGGCTGATAAATGCAAACTGTTCTATGTCAACTATCCGAATAATCCCACCGGTGCTGTGGCAACCGATGAGTTTTTCGATGAGCTGATTGCGTTTGCAAAAAAACATAATATTCTGATTGTACAGGATGCACCGTATTCCACGCTTGTTTATGACAGCCCGCTGAAGTCTATTTTACAGCGTCCCGGCGCGAAAGAATGCGCGCTTGAACTGCATTCCATGAGCAAGGCATATAATATGACCGGTTGGCGGCTTGCATTTTTCTGCGGCGCTGCCTGGGCGGTGGATGCGCTGGCGATGATTAAAGATAATTGCGACAGCGGACAGTTTAAAGCTATTCAGCTCGCAGCCTGTGCCGGAATTGCGGATTCATTGATTGCCGGAGACATCCGCCGGCATTATGAGCGCCGGCTGCGTAAAATGGTCGACGTGCTTAAAGACGCCGGCTTTAACGCCTCCATGCCTGGCGGAACGTTTTATCTGTACGTCGAGGCACCGCGGGGCGCCGGCAACATCGAATTCAAAAACGCTGAAGAAGCGTCGCTCTTTCTGATCGAGAACTCCGGGATTTCCACTGTGCCGTGGGACGAAACCGGACCGTATCTCCGCTTCGGTGCTGTTTTTGAAGCTGCGCACACTGCCGACGAAGACCGCGTGCTAAACGAACTGTCGCTCCGTCTCAAAAAAGCGGATCTGAAATTTTAATCCATAATTAAAAACCGCAATCCCTCAGTACGGTTTAAGGTTGAATTGTTTTTCGGTTTCAAAGATACTAACCGTTCATTTGAGCCTGAAAGAAAAAGGAGTTTTTAGATATGTCAGTGATTGAAGTTAATGAAATTCTCAAAATCCTGCCGCATCGTTATCCAATGCTGTTAGTAGACCGCATTATTGAGTGTGATGTTGAAAACCGCCGGATTATTGGCATTAAAAACCTGACGTTTAACGAGGGATTTTTTCAGGGGCATTTTGACGGGCATCCGGTGATGCCGGGCGTTTTACAGATGGAAGCGATGGCGCAGGTTTCCGGTGTAATCATGGCTAAACTCTTTAACGACTCGGGCAAAATCTTTTATTTTGCTGCAATTGATAACGCGCGTTTCCGGCGGCCGGTGGTTCCCGGCGATCAGTTGCGGATGGAAATAGAGGTGCTGAATGCTAAACCGCGCCTGTCCAAGGTCCGTGCCAAAGCCTATGTCGGCGATACTTTAGTTTCAGAAGCCGATCTGATGTTCAGCTCTGCAGGATAACTTCTATGAGTCAGATCCATCCAACCGCCGTTGTCGATTCAAAAGCAGTGATTGGCGAAGGTGTAAAAATCGGACCGTATTGTGTGGTCGGGCCGAATGCAAATATCGGCGCCGGTGCGGAGCTGATTTCGCACGCAGTGGTTGACGGCTATACAACGGTTGGCAGCGAATGTGTTATTCATCCGTTCGCGCGCGTCGGCGGGAAAACGCAGGACTTAAAATATAAAGGCGGTGCGCCGGGCGTGATTGTCGGTGATAAAACTGTGATCCGTGAATGCGTCACAATTAACGCCGGAACGCATGACGGTGAAATGACGCACATCGGCTCCAACTGTCTGATCATGGCCTACGCGCACGTTGCGCATGCGTGCAGCGTCGGCAATCATGTGATCATCGCCAACGGTGCTCAACTTGCCGGCGATGTAACGGTTGAAGATTTTGTAACCATTGAGGGGCTTGTCGGCATCGTTCAATTCCGGCGCATTGGGAAAATGGCATTTATCGGTGCCATGTCGAAACTCATCAAAGATATTCCGCCGTTTATGATTGCTGATGGACAGGACGGGGGTGTGCGCGGTTTTAACAAAATCGGCATGGAACGCCGTGGCGTTTCCGAGGAAGCGCGCGCGGGCATCAAAGAAGCCTACCGCATTCTCTACCGGCAGAACGATCCGCTGCCGGTTGCGTTGGAACGCATGGAGAAAGAACTGCCGCAACTGCCGGAGATGCAATATTTAATTCAGTTTATCCGTTCGTCTAAAATAGGAATTGCGCGATAACCTGGAAGATTTTGGGCCACAGGCATCAGGATTGAGGCGTTTAAATAGTATAGAACAAGTGAAACTCAGGTTTTATTCGCGCCCGTTCGCATGCATTCGCGGTAAAAAAAGGAGTTACCATGCAAAACAGCCAGCTCGCCGGAATGCTTCAGCAAACAGAACTTTTTTCACCGGAGCAGATACAGGCTGTTCTTGGTGTAATGGCTGAAGCCAATAACGGGCTGACGGAAACCGCCGTTGAAAAAACCGGCATACGCGAAGAGCTGTTTCTTGAAAGGCTGGCGCAGGTTATGAATCTGCCGTTCATCCGCCTGGCGGCGGCGGAAATTAATCCGGCACTGCTTGCCAAACTGCCGCCCAAAGCCGTCTTCCTCTACAATATCGTTCCAGTGGATTTCGAGGATAGTATTCTGCGCATCGCCACGTCTAATCCGCTGCAGCCCGGACTGCTGGATGCCGTCCGCCTTGTCACCGGTGAGCGCATACGGCTGGCACTCAGCCCTGCCGCTGATATCACCAGTGCCGCCAAACGCCTGTATGGCGTCGGTGCCGAAACGCTCGATCGCATGATGCAGGATGATAACCGCATTGACCTTGACGAAGAGGGACTTTTCAAACAGGACCTGAGCGAGCTCGATCAGGAAGCTTCCGTCGTAAAATTTGTAAACCAGATTATCTGGGAAGCGCACCAAAGCCGTGCTACCGATATTCATATTGAACCGATGGAAACCGATCTGCGCATCCGTTACCGCATCGACGGTGTACTGCATCAAACCCCGCTGCCGCCGGCGTTGAAGCGTTTTCAGTCCGCTATTATTTCGCGTATCAAAGTTATGTCGAACATGGATATCGCCGAAAAACGTCTGCCGCAGGACGGACGCATCAGCTTGCGTATTCAGAGCGAAGATATTGACGTGCGTGTTTCCACTATACCCACCGTGTACGGTGAAAGTGTCAGCTTACGTTTATTGCTGCGCGGCAGCCGCGTAATCACCATGGAGCAGCTCGGCCTCGATCCGGGCGACGAAACGGTGCTGAAAAAAATGATCACTCGCCCGCACGGCATTCTGCTATGTACGGGTCCAACCGGCTCCGGCAAATCAACTTCGCTGTATGCGTGGCTGCACACAATTAACTCCATCGATAAACGTATCATGTCCGCTGAAGATCCAATTGAATACGAAATGGCCGGCGTGAATCAGGTTCAGATGCGCCCCGAAATCGGACTCACGTTTGCCAGTACACTGCGCACATTTTTGCGGCAGGACCCCGACGTCATTATGGTCGGCGAAATTCGCGACGGTGAAACGGCGGACATTGCCATTCGTGCCGCACTTACCGGACATTTAGTATTCAGTACACTGCATACGAACGACTCCGCCTCCAGCATCAACCGTCTGATTGATATGGGCATCGAGCCGTTTTTGATTTCATCCTCCGTTGAGGGCATCATTGCGCAGCGCCTCGTCCGGCGTCTGTGTCCGAACTGCCGTGTGCCGGTGGACGTTGACGAACTCAAAAAAGAAATTTTGCATTGTGAAGGATTTCCGGTGGAAAAGCTTGTCGATCATAAAATTTATGAACCGGCAGGCTGCGATGAATGCCGCGGCTCCGGTTTTAAAGGCCGTACCGGGATTTACGAAATTCTCGTCATCACCGATCATATCCGCCCGCTCATTATCGATCGCGCGCCCGCCAGTGAAATCATGAAAGCTGCACGCGCTCATGGACTCCGTACCCTGCGCGAAGACGGCTGGAATAAAGTGCTCAACGGCGTTACTACCGTCGAAGAAATCCTTCGCGTTACCGAAGAAAATGAAGCATAAAGCGGTTGTTTGATCTGCTTCGACGCAGAAACAGCGGAGCGTTCGTGTCAACCATCCTTATTTTTCATCCGTACGGCTGGCGGCGCACGGTTCCCGGTTTACCGTATACTTCAGAGGCTTTGCGCTGGAAAATTCTACGCGTAACGATGTAACACGGGGAGAAGGGTTCACCGCCAGGGAGCCAAAGAAATTTATCTAAAAACCGGTCTGCCTGTTATCCTGACAAACCTTCCATTATTCCGTCGGCCATTGTACATCATACCAGTTGCCGGGCGCCGCCATTTTGAGCAGATCGCCGTCGCCGCCAAGGTGGCGGAGTTCTGCCGGCACGCGCGGATCGATGCGCTCAATATACGCCAGGTATCTGAGCAGCAGGATTCTGTATGCGGCAAAACCATTGCCAAAAACATAATTTCCGCTGCCGACGATGTATAACCACATGCCGTCTTCACTCTGCCGGCTTAATGAGGAGATTGCCTGTGTTTTCAGGTTGCCGGTTGAGATGGCCGAGTCGTTATCAATACCGGCGGTATTGGCTTTAGCGAGCATGCTGTCCAGGTCGGGGCAGTCGTGGATTGCGGTCATCGCGGCAGATATGGGGAAAGTTTGTGCCAGTGCCATTTGCTCCGGATCATCCAGAAAATAAATCTGATTCTTATAGGCGGTAAGCGGCCGTCCGCTTGCAATGTCGTAATAATAATACATCTTTCCATCTGGGAAAGTTGTCTTGAGCCAGGTCGAGGTTTTGCGGATCGGTTCAAGATAACGGTCGTCGCCGGAAAGCCGGTAAGCCTCAATCAGCGCTTTGGCAGCCATCGGGATGGCATCGTATGAGAGTGCCGGCGGCTCGAAGTCGCGCGCCCAGACCGGATTTTTTTGATTGTCGTACTGCAGCGCCCAGCCGCAAACGTGTTCGTTCTCAATCAGCGCGTCCACAAACCAGTCGGCGGCCTTTTTATAGGCTTCCATAAAACGCGGCTCATTGGAGAAGTGCCACAGAGAGAGCATGACGTCCATGGCAAAATTCATTGCATTATCATTAATTTCGCCGCCTTGCGGGTCTCTGCGCGTAGTGATGCCGATGCCGTTCTCCAGATCAACAGCGGACGACCAGCTTCCGTCCGGATTCTGATAGTCCATGAAGAATTCACCGTTTTTGACGGCGGCATTTTTATAGCGGATATCGCCGGTGACTTTATAGAGCGCCATCAGGAGTCCGAGCTGATCGCTTTGAACCCCGTCCTGCAGCAGTACGCCGGCGCCCGGCGCACGTTCTACGCCGCGCGGGGTGACGATATAGTCGCTGACCCAGTAGCCGCCATTATGTCCTTCATATTCGTCTGTAAACTGTGCGTCGATCAGCATTTCGCCGGTTTTGATGGCGATGTCGAGATAAACCGGATCACGCAGGACATCGTAGGCGTAGAGGAACTGTCCGGCGACGCGCGACGTTCCGATCTGTTTATTCAGGCTGATCAGATCGCGGTTAACCACCTGGTCGCGGCCCTGCGATGTCGCGCCGATGCATGACGGCCACGTATATACGGGCATCCAGCCGCCGAGATTCTGCAGTTTTGCTATCTCACGCAGGTTGTTGCGGACACCGGCTTCCACCCATCGGATTAAGTCTGCCTCATCTTCCGAAAGGCTGTTGTTTTCGTAGAGATTTTTCAGACTGCGGTCATAGATGGCAATTTCATCAAAGCGGTTGTCCTCATTCAGCAACCCGCCGGTAACCTGTCGTCCGGCTGCACCGCCGCCAACGTAGAAGATCAGCGCCGCACCGGGATGATCCGGCATATTAAAGGTGCCTTCCACCATCTGTCCGTTTACATCCAGCCAGCCTTTATCCAGCTGGGCATCCCATGATGCCGTGATACGATACCAGACATCGGCATTGAATGCCCCTTTGTCCCAGTTCAGAATTGAGATGTCCGGATAGTTCGGCTTTGTTCCCTGATAGCTGGAGAATACCAGTGCAAGGGCACTGCCGTTCCGGCGAATGCCGATGAAATGATTGCCGGTGGTGCGCACCTGCCACAGCCAGGCATCGCCCTCTGCGCCGGCAATCGCCGAACCTTTGCACCAGAATGTGATGGTTCCGTTTTCGGTGTTCACATTGTGGTCGCCGCGAAAACTCAAATGACCGCCTTTGCTGACGATGGTCATCGCGCCGTTGGTAATTCCGCCGGGAGCAACTTCTGCGTTATAGCCGCCGGCGCCGCCTTCCGAGCGGGAAAATTCGGCATCCAGCCCATCATCGAACGAGGCGTAGAATGAAAGCGTCGGCGGGAAATTTTTTTCCGGCACCGGTGCCGACGCCCTTGCTCCGATCTCTATGCCCAGCGCCTGAACTGCGCCGCAGCAAAACAGTCCTGAAACAACCGATAAAACACATTTTTTAATACTCATTCCCATGCACATGCCCTGACTCCTTATTATTATCATTAAATAATTATATCGTCTGAAACAGTAACGTTATTATGAAGTACGGCCCAAAAGAACCAATGGGAAAAACTAGTCATAAGCAGTACACTTTTTTAGACAGATATTTTTTGATTGCGGTAGAGATACCTCCGGGTAACTTCGGAATTCTTATTTTATCACAGTTTCTGTCGGAGCTGATCTGAACGCCGTGAAACTTCGCATTCGCGACATTAGAGCATTTTAAATTAATGTATAACCGCAAAAACGCGCAAAAATCGCAAAATAATTATGGGCCGAATGATTGATAAACCACGCATGAACACGAATGCAGCGCTTCATTGCCTTTTTGTAAAAAAATCCGTGTATCCGGTGTGTTTGCCGTTTTCACTGCTTTCTTTCAGAAAGCTACTCTTCGAATCCAGCCTGTCCGCGCATGCATCGTTGTGGGGCAGACATTCTTGTCTGCCCTGCGCAGGCAGGAATGCCTGCGCCACATTTGCCGCTCCGTCGTGGACAGGCAAGCAACTGTGTTTTTGTGGCTATAATTTTTCTTAATACGCTCTAAATCCGTGATATTCTGTCTTCGACCGCATAAAGTGGAGGAGGCTTCCAGCCTCCGGCCGGCGGCAGGAATGCCGTTTCCACTTTCTCCGCCGGAAAAAAGTTTTCTTTTTGTACAATAAATTCCGGTGCTTTTGCGTTCGTTTCCCGTTGGCGTGGATTTTTTAACGAAGGGTTCAATATGAAATTTCGGCAATGGGCGCTGGTGGCGGCGGCGGTATTTTCCGGCACGATTTTGTTTTCTCAGGATTTTCCGGCGCGTCAGCCGGCACCGGGACAGGGACAAAGTCAAAGACAGGGTTTCGGCGGACGGCCGGATTTTCAGAATATGACGCCGGAACAGCAGCAGCGTTTTCGTGAAGCAATGATGCAGCGGCAGCAGCAGGGCGGCGGCGGCGGTGCGGTTGCACGCGATCCGGCGGCGGTGGCAAGTCAGCGTACAGTGGAAGGCGGCGAACTGCAAACAACGCGTCCGCCGGTACTGAATCCGGCGAGTGCGGCGGTGAACTGGGAAAACGTGACGTTGAAGGATTGTATTGAAGTGCTCAGCCGCGACCTCGGCATGGAGTTTGTGATTTCGCCATCGGTGAATGTATCGCAGGAAGTGAGCGTGCGCGCCGGCGATGTGACGGCGTGGAATAACGAAGATAAACTCGAACTGTTTGACGCCATTCTGGAAACCGCCGGAGTGCAGCGCGTACAGCGCGGCCGCGTCTGGGTTTTTTCGCCGTCGGATATTCGTCCGGTGGTCGAATCGTTCACCGATGAAAAGCACGCGGACGGCAAGCCGGTGATCGGTGTGATTAAATTGAAATATATTGACGCGTCGCAGGCGGAGCAGTTTTTGAATACGGTCGGCGGACGTCCGCCGCGCGTGTTTGCGATGCGCGGTTCACGCATGGTGCTGGTGCTCGGCACGCAGCAGTTTTTAACACAGATGGAAGCGCTGGTGAAGCTGATTGATTTTCCGCCGGGCATGATGAAACCGTACGCGCTGCAGTTAGCTTCGTCGGATGATCTCGTGCGCGAACTGACGTCGATATTCACCGGCCGCACCGGCGGCGACGGCACGCCGGTGCGGTTTACATCCGTGCCGCGTTTGAATGTGATTGTTGCGCATAATGTGCCGGAAGGCTTAGCGGAAGATGTTGAGCGCTGGATTCATTTGCTCGATCAGATGGACGATACGAACGAACGCAGCACGCGCGTTTACCGTTTGCAGGTGATCGACGCCGACGTAATCGGTAAAACGCTGGATTCACTGTATTCGACGCTGTACCGGCAGACACAGGCGCAGCGCCGCGCGCAGCAGAGCAGCGCGGCGGCGGTGAGCCGCCAGCAGCAGTCTGCGGCACAAACACAACAGCAGCGCACGCAAACTGCCGGCGGCCAAACACAGAGCGCCGGAAATCAAAATCAGACGGCGCAGCGTTCAACAAGCGCAACGTCGGCGTCGCCGGAAATGGATGAAGAAGCGGTGATTCTCGCCGATAAAGATACGAACACGCTGATCATTAATGCCACGCCGGATCAGCATCGTGATATCGAACGCACGATTCGCGAACTCGACCGCCCGCGCCGGCAGGTGCTGATTGAAACGGTGCTCGTTGAAGTGACGCTCGACAAAGGTATGAGTCTCGGAATCGAGTGGGCGGTTTCGCAGGGACTCGCGGTGAGCGGAGATGTTGGTTATGGGCGTGATTGGAATCTTCCTTCAAGTTCAGCCGGACCTAACCCGGACGGATTTTCATACTTGCTGCAATCGAGTTCCGACAAACTGGCGTTTATTCAAGCGGCGGAAACGGACGACCGTTTGCACGTGCTCGCGTCGCCGACGGTACTGACGCGCGACGGAATGCAGGCGGAAGTTTCGTTTGGTAAAGAAGTGCCGATTCAGGAAAAGAGCATTTCCGGCAACAACAGTGCGCGCGACAATTATTCGTATACCTATAAAGACGCGAAGATGACGCTGACGGTGACGCCGGTGATTGACGACAATAAAATGGTGACGCTGAATCTGGTTCAGGTGCTGCGCCAGATTCCGCCGGATTATAAAATCACGGTGGACTCCAACAGTCAGGTTGCGCCGCCGATTTTCACGACGCGCGAAATTTCGTCGAACCTCCAGGTTGAAAACGGACAGACGCTCGTGCTCGGCGGTTTGATTCAAAGTGAAGATCAGAACATCCGCACCGGCATTCCGTTCCTGTGCCGCATTCCGCTCATCGGCCGGCTGTTCGGCCGCACATCGACGGTGAAAAAAGGTTCTGAAATTCTGATGATTCTCACGCCGTACGTTGTCGACTCGCGCGCAGAAACCGATTTCCTGACCGATTCATTCCGCGCCAAAATTATCGGCGGAAATTCCGGCGATGAACTCCGCAGGCTCTACAATCTCGAAGTCCCGGACGCGAAAAGCAAAAAAGCGGAGAAGAAAAAACCGGCGCCGGAAGCTGCCGCGGCTGAAGGAGAATAATCATGGCGTACCATCTGCTCGGTGACATTCTGGTTGCGCGCGGCGCCGCGAGCCGCGACGATATTCAGGCGGCACTGCGCGCACAGCAGGAAAACAGTTCCGGCGAACGGCTCGGCGAACGGCTGATTGACGCCGGAAAAATTTCCGGTGCCGATCTCGCCGTCGCGCTCGCCGAACAGTTTGACCTGCCGGTGTGCGAAATTGAAAATCCGGCGAAGCATGTTTTTCTTTCCGAAGAACTGCCGTTTGCATTTTTCTTTGAGCATCGGATTTTGCTGTTGAATAAAAACGACGAGATTTCCGCCGCCATCACCGATAATCCCGCCGATTGGTCGGCGATGGATGCACTGCGTTTGCAATACGGACACGATTTGCCGCTCTTCGTTGTAACGCCGGCGCAGATGGATGAAGCGCTCGCAACAACCGGCGGCTTCGCCGAGAATAATCTCAGCACTGTAATGAAAGACGCCAGCGTTTTTGAGGCCGGCGACTGGAGCGACGAAGAGGAGCATTTGCGCGACCTCGCACTCGAAGCGCCGGTGGTGCGGATGGTGAATCTGATTATCACGCAGGCTGTCAAACGGCGCGCATCCGACATTCATGTGGAAATCGGCGAACACCGTTTGCGCGTTCGCTATCGCGTCGACGGCGCTTTGTACGAAGCAGAACAGATCGACAAAAAACATCACGCCGCCGTCGTGTCGCGGTTGAAACTGCTCGCCCGGCTTGATATTGCCGAACACCGCATTCCGCAGGACGGCCGCATTAAAATGAATATTCAAGGCCACGATTTGGATATGCGCGTTGCAACCACGCCGACCATTTACGGCGAGAACGTCGTTATTCGTCTGCTTAATCAGCAGCAGGTTGAACTGAAATTCGACCGCCTCGGAATGCCGGCGCGCGAGCAGCAGCTTTTCAAAAAAATGATCGAAGACCCGCAGGGTTTTATTCTGGTTACCGGCCCGACCGGCAGCGGAAAAACAACCACGCTGCACACCGCACTTACACATCTGAACAGTGAGAAAGTAAAAATTATTACGATTGAAGATCCGGTGGAAATCCGGTTGCCGGCGATCAATCAGATTCAAATGAATCCGAAAACCGGCATGACGTTTGCAAACGGGCTGCGTTCGATTGTCCGTCAAGACCCCGATATTATTATGGTCGGCGAAATTCGAGACAGTGAAACAGCGGACGTTGCCATCCAGGCGTCGCTCACCGGTCACATGGTTTTGAGTACGCTGCACACAAATGATGCCGCCGGCAGTATTGCGCGCCTTTCAGAAATGGGCGTGGCAAATTATCTCATCGCATCGGCGCTGAGCGGTGTGCTCGCGCAGCGGCTTTGCCGCCGGATCTGTTCGCAATGCAAAGAGCCGAACACGATCGAAGGGTCGCACCTCGCCGATTTTCCGGAAGCGCGCGAACGCGAATACACACTCTATCACGGACGCGGTTGCGAGCATTGCGACGGCACCGGCTTTTACGGCCGCATGGGACTTTATGAACTGCTCGTGGTCGACGAAGAAATGCGAGCGCTTATTCAGTGCAGCGCCGAAGCCGCGCCGCTTCGTCAGCTTGCGCGCGCCAGCGGTACGCGGCTGCTGCGCGAATGCGGCTGGGACGCCATTATCGCTGGCGACAGCACCGTTGAAGAAATCCGGCGCGTAACGAGATGGGGATAAAAATGAAAGCACGAAATCCGCAGCTCGAAATTCGAAACAAACTTCAAATTAAAAACATTCCACCGGTTTTTTATTTTGAATTTTTAAAATTAACATTTGTTTCGTGCTTCGAATTTCGAATTTCGAATTTTTAAAAATGAACCGCTATTCATACAGAGCTGTAACTGCCGATGGAACGCCGCGCAACGGCGCGCTCGAAGCACCGGGCAAAGCGCAGGCGCTGCAGTCGTTACAGAAAAACGGCTGGATTGTGTTGAGCCTCACCGGCGCCGGCGAGCAGGGCGTGAACGGTTCGCCGGCGCTGTCATTAACAAAACGGATTAAGCAGCAGCAGCTTGTCGATTTTTCAACCGAAACATCGGCGCTGCTCGACGCGAAAGTTCCGCTCGAACAGGCGTTGAAAACGCAGGCGGAACTTTGTACGCATCCGCGTTTCAAAGAAGTTCTCACCGCAGTGTGGCAGGATGTGAACGGCGGTGCGTCGTTCGCCGATGCGCTGGCGCGTCAGCCGCAGGTGTTCAACCGGTTTTATGTCAACATGGTGCGCGGCGGCGAAATGTCCGGCTCGCTGGATTTGATTATGCGGCGCATTGCCGAACTGCTTGAACGCCGGATGAAACTGCGCAGTAAAGTAACCGGCGCGCTGATTTATCCGTCGCTGCTCGTCGTCATGGGCATCATCGTCATCGCCATCATGATGTTTTTTGTGGTGCCGAGTTTTGCAGAAATGCTGGAAGAAAACGAACAGCTTCTGCCGGCGCTGACCGCCGGCGTAATTTCCGCCAGCCGCTTTTTCCAGCGTTACTGGTGGATTTTTCCGGCGCTCATCGCGCTGCTGTTTTTCCGGCATAAAATGAAAACGCGCACCGAAGACGGCGAAATCGCATTCGGGCGCGCCGTGCTGAAAATTCCGCTGTTCGGTACGCTCATCGCACAGGCGGAAACAAGCCGCTTCTGCCGGATGATGAGCTCGCTGCTCGACGGACAGGTTCCGATTCTCTCGGCGCTCTCAATTACCGGCGGCACACTCAACAACGCGGCGTTGCGGAATTTAATGAAAGAAGTTTATGTGCGCGTGCAGTCCGGTCAGCCGATGGGAACATTTCTGCAGCAGAACAAAGAATTTCCGGAACTCGCAGCGCGCATGATCACAATGGGCGAAGAATCCGGCGAACTGCAATTCATGCTCAACAAAGTCGCCGACCGCTACGAAGAAAAAGTTGACGCCACCACGTCGCGCGTCGTCACCGTCATCGAACCGTTTTTTATCATCGTCATGGGAATTGTTGTCGGCGTGATTGTTGTCGCAACGCTGCAGGGAATTATGATGATGAGTACGGGAGGATAGAAAATATTTCGTATTACGTATTTGCGTATCTTGGCGAGGAATACGCAGTACGCAATACGGAATAAAGAGGAAGAAATATGAAAAAAAGAAAACGCTCAAATGCAGGTTTCACCTTAGTCGAACTGCTCGTTGTGCTGGTAATTCTGATGATTATCGGAACAATTGCGGTGCAGAATTTCAGCGGCGAAGAAGACAAAGCCAAAGTCAAAGCAACGCGAACATCATTCACCGCGCTCGAAAACGCACTCGAACGGTTTCGTCTGGACATCGGCCGTTATCCGTCGCCGGAAGAAGGACTCGGTGCTCTGTACGATTGTCCCGACGGACTCGAAGACCGCTGGGCCGGCAAATATCTGACGAAGCGCCGCGCACTGCGCGACGGCTGGGGCAACGATTATATTTTCATCGTCCCCGGTTCCGGCAATGAACCGTTTGAAATTATTTCCTACGGCGCCGACGGTGTTGAAGGCGGCGAAAAATATAACGCCGATTTATCAAATCTGGATGAGGAATAATGAGAGTTCAGCGTTCAGGGTTCAGGGTTCAGAGTTTGCTGTGCAATTGTGCATCGGCAGTAAAAAACCGTGAACTCCGAACTGTGAACTCTGAACCGAAAAACGGCTTCACATTAATTGAACTTTTGGTGATGTTAGGAATAATTTCAATACTGTCGTTCGTGGCGGTATCATCATTCTCCGGATTTGATTTGCCGCAAAACGCACTGAAAAAAGAGACGCGCGGATTAACGGAATTATTAAAAGACGCGCGCGCGGCGGCGGTGAAACAAAAAACGCAGGTCGATGTGTATGCCGATATTCCGGCGCGCACCGTTTATGCAGTGGAATCGGCATACGCACGCGAACTGAAAATTACCGACGCACAATTTTTTAATTCCGGTCGCGCGCCGGAATTTGAACCGGCCACCAATCGTTTTTTCCGCGTATGTATTTTTTCAGAGGGCACCACCATTGAACAACTTGCGGCGCAGACATTCCTGTCTGCGCAAATATCGGAAAGGGCAGACAGGACTCGAAGAGAGGCTTTCGCTGGCGAAAGCAGCGACCAGCGGGAGTGGCAATTCCGCCCCACATCCGAAACCGGCGCGCCGTTACTCAGCTTTACACCGCTCGGCAGCACCGCCGGCAGCGGCATCCGGCTTTCCCGCGAAAACATAACCATTGAACTGACCTGCGACGCGCTCACCGGCGCGCCGGAAATTTTATAATGAAAAAAAGTGGAACAGAAAAAGCAGAGCAAGCGTCACCTGTTCGCCGAAGCCTCGGCGAAGGTGGACGCTTGCAAAACAACCGTCCACCGGCGCTAAAGCTATGGCGGACAGGTGACGGTTGTTCTACGTTGCGTACCGGTTTTTCATTATTAGAGGTGTTAATTGCGTTAACCATTTTAGGAATTGCCGCCGGCGGAATTTTAACGGCGCTCGGCAGTCATCTGAAAAATGTGACGTTTATAAAAGATCATGCGCAGGCCGTTCGCATCGCGACGCGCGAAATGGATTCACTGCGTCGCGCACCGGAATTTTCTGAGGATGAAATTTCCGGTGACGAAAACGGTTTTGCGTGGACTGCCGGAATTACAACCGAAGGATTTGACGAATGGCCGGGAATTGAATTTGCCGCCGGAACTCCGGCGCAGTTGAACATCACAGTGACGTGGGACGGCGGAAAAGTTCAGATGAGCGGGTTTAAGGTTTTTGAGATAGAAGAATGAGAGTTCGACGTTCAGAGTTCAACGTTCAGGGTTTTTTAAAAACTGTGAACTCTGAACTGCAACGAGGGTTTACCCTCGTTGAGTTACTTGTTGCATTAACGGTGTTCGGAATTCTGGCGGCGGCGTTAACCGGCATTGTGCGCAATGCGATGGATTCGGTGGTTCAGGCGCAGAAGTCGGTTGCCGATACAATGCGGCTGCGCGCGCTCGAATCAATGCTCGGCGATGCACTGCGCGCTGCGGAAAGCGTTACGCTGTCTATGCAGGAACAGCGGTTGCTGTCGGAAACAAACGAATACGATGTTGAAGAGGGCACGATTCGTTTTCGCGGCGAAATGCAGTCGCTCGGGTTCTGTCTGCCGCGCCCGTTTTTAAAACCGGAGCGCGACGGATATTTGCACTGGATTACGCTCAATATTTCGCAGAACGAAACCAGTGAACTGTTCGAATTAAAACTCCGCGATGTTTCATTTTTGTGCGAGGTTGATAATCCGGTCGGCGACGACTGCGACTGGAAGGGAATTTCCGGTACAGTGGATGAACGTCTGCCGGTGCTGGAAGCAGATTTAATTCGCACCGCCACGGCGCTGAATTTCAGTTACTGGATTTACAACGAAGAATCCGGCGAGCCGGTGGAAATGGAGCCGGACGAAATCGCCGGTAATTATGCACTCGCTGTGCCGGATTTTATTGAACTCAAAATTCAACTGCCGAACGGTGCGCCGGAAATTTTTAGATTTAATTATGCCGTGAAAGGAAAAATTTTGTGAGATGTTTTTTCCAAAGTAGGACAGGCTTCCAGCCTGTTCACGCCGGAGCGGCAAATGTGGGGCAGACATTCCTGTCTGCTCAAAACGGGCAGACAGGAATGTCTGCCCCACAATCCGGCAAACGTAGACAGGCTGGAAGCCTATCCTACATTGATTCACGTTCCGGTTCGGCACTGCTGATTGTACTGGCGGCGGTGGCAATTCTGGCGCTGCTGATTGCCGGATTCGGGCGCGAACTGCGCGGCGAGTTGCGCGCGTCGAACGGATTTTATGACGATGCGCAAAACCGTCAGCTTGCCTTCAGCGCGCTGGCGGCGGCGCAGATTGAATTAGCGCGCACGAATGCATCGCTCTATGCAGACGCCGCCGGAAATTCTTTTTTTGTGATGGATGACAGTTTTTATGAAACTGAAATTGAAGAACTGATGTTTTACCGCGCCGGTGTTCCGCTGGGTCGCGGACAGTTTGCGTACCGTTTCATCATCAAACCGTTTGCGCTGGATGTGAACGATCTCACTGCCACGCAGTGGCACCGTCTGTTTGAAGTTGCGTGCAACATGGACGACAGCCCGGAGCGGTCGGCGCTGGTGGATGCAATTCTCGACTGGCGCGATGCGGACGATAACGCGCGCGAGTACGGCGCCGAAGAAGAATTTTATCAGAGCTTCGAACCGCCGCGTCATTGCCGCAACGGTGATTTTGAAACGGTGGAAGAACTTCTGCTGGTGAACGGAATGTCGCCGGAAATTTTGTACGGTTATGGAATGCCGGCGGCGGTAGAAAACGGTTTGCTGACCGGCGGCGGAATTTTCCGGCGGTTTATCGGCGATAACAGCGCGGCGGTGGAAGCGGCGCAGCGCTACATTCTCGCCGGCGCACTGCCGGCGGACGATTCGCATTTGATTGAAAAGGAAGAAAGCGTTTTTACCAAAGTCGCGGTGCTGCCGGATTTTCTTTATCTCGTCGCCGATGGTTTTCAAGACGTCGGTGCGATGCGTTACACCGTTCTCATGAAGCTGATACTTTCCGCCGACGGAAAAAATTACACCGCCGAAGAATTAAACATAAATGCCGCCGGTGAACTGCTTGACGCAGTGCTTGCCGAAACTGAGCCGGAGGAAATGAATGAACTTTAAAACATCCAGTTTAACGCTCGTGATTCAAAATAAAACGGTTGATGCGGTTTGGATTGAACAGTCGCTGCTCGGACCGGCGGTGAAAATGGCGGAACGGTTTCCGCGCGCGGAAGCACCGGAACTGCTGGCGGAAAAAATCTGCACCGCTGGAAAAATTCCGGCGCGCGTGCTGGTTTGTCCGCCGCGCTCGCTCGTAATGCAGTGTACACTGTTTTATCCGGCGGCGGTGCGCAACGATCTTGCGCAGATGTTGCAGTTTGAAGCGGCGCGTCATGTGCCGCTGCCGGAAAATGACCGTCGGATTTCGTTTGCATTCGCACCGGCGCCGGACGGCAAACAGATTGGTGTGAATCTGCTTGCGGCGCGCGCGTCTGAAATTACGGCACTGCTTGCGCCGTTCCGCGCCGCCGGTATTCCGGTGGACGAAGTCATTCCGCTCAGCGCACTGCTCGTTTCGCCGCCCGAATCCGCGTCGCAGCTGATTATTTTTTCCTCCGGCGGCGAAACCGAACTCGCGCTCTATGCGAACGGATTGCTTCAAGACAGCCTGAATTTCGAATATCGAATAAGGAATGTTGAACAGCAGAGGGAAGGAGATACTTCGAAATTCGAAATTCCTTGTTCGACATGCTGCGGTTCAGAACTGGTTGATTCCATCCGCAAACTGGTTGCGCGCCACCGCGATCTGATCGGTGCGGAGGGAGTTGGAAAAATTATTTATACCGGTGATGAAAAGCTGCCGGAAGAAACGCGGCACGCGCTGGAAGCGGCGTTCGGATTGTATGTGCAAACGCTGGAAGCGCCGGAAAATTTTCCGGCGGGGAATCCGGCACTGACTCCGGCGTTATGCGCCGCTGTTGCAGAAGCGCCGGCGACATTAAATTTAATTGACCGTTCGGGACGTAAAGTTCCGCTGAGCCGCCGGACGCTGATTATCATCGGACTGGCGGCGCTGCTGGCGGTGGAGTTGACTGGCGGCTGGCTGGTGCATACATTCGCACCGGCGGCGGCAATTAAATCTGTTGAGCGCGAAACGGCGGTGCTGCGCCGGCGCGCCGCACCGGTCGCGGCGGTACGCAATGAAAACCGCGAGATGCAGGCTGAAATTGCGCAGTTGAATGAACTGGTGCAAACGCGCGAGAGTGTGATGGAAATGCTGAATACAATTTCAACGACGCTGCCGACGAATACGTATTTGCAGGGCATGGATTATTCGCGCGGCAAATCGATTCAACTGCGCGGGCGGTCGAAAGAGCCGGATCAGCTTCCGCAGCTGGTGATGAGCCTGCCGTTTGCCGGCGCAGTGGAAGAGTCGAACATCGGCGAGAAAAATGAGGATTATTACGGCTTTAGAATTACGGCGGCATTGAGGAGTTCCGGCGATGAATAAATTTCTGGAAAGTAGATGCGATGTCCTCGTCGCATTCCAATCCAGCGTAAAAATGCGGCGGGGACGCCGCGTCTACTTCGGGAGACAAAAATGAAAGTGAACATTGAAAATTTTAAACACTGGTTTAACCGGCTGTCGCGGCGCGAGCGAATTTATGTGTTTGCCGGCGCGGCGGTGCTGTTTGTATTCGGTGTGATGGTTCCGCTGTGGAACGCATCGGAAAACTACCGCGCCGGAAAACTGGAAGAGCTCGAAGCGGCGCGCCGCACGCGCGACAGTTACCGCGCAATGCTGCAGTTCACCGATGCAATTCAAAATGAAAATGCTGAACTGCTGGGCGTGACGGCGCAGACGGACGGGCTGCTTTTTGACCGCACCGGCAACGACGTGATGATGGAAGCGGCGATGGTGAAACTGCTGAATCAGATGGCGCCGGATATGGGACTGGAAATTTCAATGGGGCGTCCGTCGCTGCGCGCACCGGCGGGACAGTTGACGTTTTCGGTGCGTGGCACGGGGCGCTATCCGGATATTCTGAATTTTTTCTATCAGCTTGAAACGCACCGTCCGCTGATTGTGATTGATCAGTTTAATCTCGCGTTACAGAACATGCGTCAGCGTGACGGCGGAATGCCGGCGACGCTGATGCAGCGCCCGGCACCGACGGCGTCGTCTTCTTCCTCACCGGCGGAGCCGCGCATTCGGTTGCAAATGACAATTCATATTAACTGCAGGACAGCATCATGAAAATTCCGGTTCAACGTTTGGCAATTCCGGCGCTCGCGGCCGTTTGTGTGCTTGCGGCGGCGGTGTTAATTCCGGCGGTGCATCTGCCGCGCGATAATGCGCCGCTGCGCGCCGGCAGTCGTGCGGTTTCTGCACCGGCGCTCGATTCGCTGGCGAAGCTGCCGTCGTCTATGAACGAAGTGGTTTCGAAGCATCTGTTTATTATTCAACGCGAGGCGACGGGGTTGAATTCATATCCTGATCTGGTGGTGAAAGGTGTATTTCTCGGCACAGAGCGCAGTGCGCTGTTTTCGCTGAAGTCTCGTCCACAGGCGAATCTGCGCGTATGGGAGGGACAGACGGAAAGTGCGCTGAGCCAGATGATTGATCCGCGCGATCCGCGCCAGCCGATTGCACAATTTCTGCGTGAGTGGGATATTGTGGAAATCGTGTTCGACGGCGTAAAGGTGAAACATTTTATTACTGACGAAACGGAAATGTATACGGTGAATTATACACCGGCGCGCAAAGTGAAAGATGACGCTGCGCGCGGTTACGGTCAGGGAATTATTCCGCAGGGCGAGGGCGGTGCGGTAACCGCTTCCACCGGTGCACAGCGTACGCCATCAGCGATGCCGGCGGTACCGCCGCCGGCTTCAGCAACGGCAGCGATGGCAGATCGCGTTTCGGTGATGCTGCGGCAAATGCCGGCGGCGCAGCGTCAGCAATTTATGCAACGGTTGAATCGGGAAACGCAAAGTTCTTCGCGCAGCAATGATCCGCGTTTCGGCGGACAGTCACAACAGTCGTCGCAACAGCGCAATGGAACACAGCAACAGAATCATCCTAACAACCAGCGTAATTCACAGCAGCAACAGCGCGGAAATACGGATCAGCAGCGCCGGCGTTAATTAATTTTCACGGCGTCGACTTCGATTTCAAAAAGAAGATCGTCACGGCAGACATCGGCGTGCGAAATGGCGAGCGGAAACCGCGGAATACCGGCTTTTTCGGCAATCTCCTCGTAAAGCGGCAGATAGCTCATGTCTTTGAAGTATGCAATGCCGCGGAAAAGATTGCGCCAGTCCATTTCGCGGGAACGCAGAATGGCGCGTACGACGTCAAGCGTGAGGAGGATCTGTTTTTCAGGATCATTCTGGTGAACGGATTTTCCGGCGGAATCAATGCTGGCAGTACCGGAAATGAAAAGTTCGCGATGCGTTGGATAATTCATTTCGATGGCGCGGCTGAATGAACTTTTATAGTCGAGCGCCGGATTTTGCAGCGGTGAGACAACGGTTTGAATTTTTAATTCTGCCGATTTGGGTTGCACCGCGAGAACGTCCATCATGATGGCGGTATCGAATTGATTGGCGGCGCCGATGCCGGTGCTGGCGGGCACCATATGTTCAAAAATTCCGGCATCACGGAAATACTGCGTGCGGGCAGTGTTGAAGTCGGCATACCATTCCAGCAGCTGATCAAGATAGATCCAGGTGCGGATAATATCGGTGAATCTGAAGCCAGCGGAATTGAGTGCAGCTTCAGTGACGGCAAATGCGGAGTGTGTCTGTTCAGTGCGCGACGCGCCGGTATCCGCCGGGATTACGCCGCGCAGCCGGCAGTAGCGTGCGCAGGAATCTTCATAAACAAAGCCGGTTTCTTTCCCGTTTATAAAAACCGGCGTCAGCAGCAAACCGGAAATTGCAACGGCCTGCGTTGAATAAATGTCACCGTCTTTAGACGCGTCACCCTGCAGCCAGACACCGGAAAAATTTTCGGTACAGTGCTGTGTACCGGCGAAGACAAATTGACTTAAAATCCCGGCGTTCAATTTTTCTACAGTCTGCTGCACAAGTTCGTGCATATTTTTACAGGATTGAACGGTGATACAATGTGCGGCATGTTCCGGCAGCGCAAGTGTAGCGGTGTCGACATCACAACAGGTTTTAATAATTTCGGCGGTCAATTTTTTCCTTTGTTATTGTTATAATAAAGCATTTAACCACAGATCACACGGATATAACCGGGTATTTTTTGCCGGGATTAACATATTTTACCGGATTCCAATTCCGTTTGTATCCGGTTTCATCTGCGGGTTTATTTTTTATGTTTTCTGCATCTTTTTGCGATGAATTAATTATCAACTGAATTCATTTGATATTATTCGGTGATCTCCAGCGGTATGGCATCGATGGCAAATTCATATGGTTGGTTATTTCGCGCCTTCATGACCGGATTGTAATCAGGGTGATCGGACGGCAGCGGAATATTTACGGAGCCGCTCAGACGAATGGTTGTGCGGTCTTTCGGCTCGGCATTGCGGCTGACACTCAGCACAATTTTCCCGCCGCCGCCGCCAAGATTTACAGTGTCAAGCGTGAGCCATTCCGGCGGATCGGAGAGGATGATTCTGATGCCGCGCCGGGCAACGTCTGTCTGCCACCGGGTGGCTGCCGGAATCTCTATTTTTGTACCGGGCTTGACGGCATAGCGCCGTTCCAGCGGCAGCCGCAAGGCTACGGTGACCGGTTCCGGATCTGAAATCTGCACCATGAAACTGCCGGACGGCACGAGGTGACGGTAATAGAATGCCTGCATCATATCTTCCGCTGCAAGCGCCGTACGCCGGAGTGTACGCACACCGGCTTTACCGGTGCCCTCAACCTGCAGCGCCGTAATCTGCCGCACGGCATTCGATGAAGCGGCTATCAGCATTTGAACTTTATCAACGCCTTCGGGAATTGCGGCGCGCTGAATGGACATTCCGTCTGGCGCGTCTTTCAGCGCGAGTTCAATTTTTCCGTTGAAACCGCCGCTGCGGATTGCATGTACATCCACTATCGCAGAGCCGCCGGCGGGAATTTTGATACTCGCCGGCACAATGCGCAGTTGATAGTCCGGCTGTGCTTCGCCGATCATTAAACGGTATGCGAATTCGGCCCCGCCTTTATTCTGCACATCCTCAATACGCAGATAATACATACCGTCCGCCGGCAGAACGGTGTCAATGCGCGAGTCGGCATGATGCGTAAGCAGGGCACTGGTTCGATCCATCGAATCATCGTTTAACGCCAGTATTTTTCCGCCGGTATCGAGCAGCATCAGGCGCGAATCGAGCGGCGACCCGAGCCGGCGCGCCATGACTTCAACGGTTTTCTTTTCGCCTTTGACGCCGGTGAATGAATAGACATCCACATCGCCGGATTCTGAAATCAGTCCGTTCACCACACACCGGGCTGGAACCGCTTGCGCGGCGCCGGAAGTATCGTTCGGCTCTTTTTCAAATACTTCCGGCAGCGCATCCACACGGAACATGCGCCGGTTAGACTGACCCAGATGAATCTGCTGAATATCCGGTGCACTGCCGGAACCGGCGGTAATCAGAATTTTATCCGCCGGCAGATTTACGCCGGAAAGTTTCACCTCCGTCGTTTCACCCTCACATCCGCCGAGCGGAAAAACACTTTCAATGAACGGCGTCTCAGCGATCGTCAAACGGTAAACAAAATCTTCACGGCCGCGAAACATCGCATCATTCACCGTAACGGTATATTCGCCGCTGACGGGAATTTTATAAATCAGTACCGGATCAGGATCGAAACGGAAATCGTCCTTAAACGCAACTTCGTTACCGGAGGAATCGTACAGTGTAAGTTCCGCCTGAAACCAGCCCGGCACGGTGTCGGCAAGATACGGCATCAGTGCACGCGCATCCATTTGCAGAACCAGCGTCTGACCTTTTGCGGCGAAAAATTTAAAGCAGTCTACATCACCGGGCATAATCTGTCCGTTGATAATCACCGGCACCGATTCCAGTTCTTCCGCCTGCATTATTAGATCATTCGGCTCCAGCTCGTCAAATTCCGGCAGGTTGCTGACGCGAAACAGCAGCGGATTTGAAAGCCCCGATTTGGTGATAATGCGAAATTCATAATCACCGGGTACGGTGTTTTCCGGAATGGAAAATTTCAGCATCAGCTGTTCTGAGATTTGCGGATTAAATTGTTTTTTTGCCGCGAGTTTTGGATTCCGCCGGTTTTCCGCCTGTACATTTTGAATCATTCTTTGCTCAATCGCATTGAGTTCAAGCTGACGTTCAACCTGCTGAATCACCGCCGGATCTTTTTCCTCTTCCATGCGTATATCGAGAAATTCTTTGGTGCGCCGCACCTGATTAATTTCCGGCCGGTCGTAAATCCGCAGATAATCCAACTGCTCCACCGCAATATTTACACCGGAAAAGTGCACCCCGGTATACTCTTTCAAAAATTGTCCGCCGACGGTGACTGTAACAATTGAACCCGCCGGAGTGCCGGCGGGATAAACAAAACCGACGTGCGGGTCGAGCGCCGCACCGGCGGTGAATGCAAACAGCACTGCAAATAAAAGTTGCGCAGACATTCCTGTCTGCGCAACGGGCAGACAGGAATGTCTGCACCACAGGGTGGAACGCGATTTCCAGGTGCGTTCAAAATTTATAATCCACTGTAAAACGCGCCCGGAGGTCGTGTTCCACCTTTTCCGCCGGAAACATCCGAACATCACATGATCTCCTGCAGGATTCCGCCGGTTTTTAATCCGTGACCCGCTTCGGCGAGCGGTGAAACGCATATCGTTTTTCCGTCGGGCATCGGCAGCGTGCCGGCAGGATCAATGCCGAGCTGCTGATAAATACTGGTGGTTAAATCCCACGGATAAATCGGGCGCTCGGTGACTTCTTCGCCGCGCGAACTGGTTGCGCCGACAACCTGCCCGCCGCGAAAACCGCCGCCGGCAATCAGATGTGAAAATGCTTTGCCATAATGACTGCGCCCGCCGTTCCACGGTGCGTGCCAGTCGACCTTCGGCGTACGGCCGAATTCGCCGCCGACCCATATAATCGTTGTATCCAGCAGTCCGCGATCGGAAAGCTCCTGAATCAATGTGGCAACGCCGCGATCCAGTTCCGGCAGCATGCGCGTCATCATTTCAAAATGTTTTTTATGCGTGTCCCAGCCCGGCGCATTCACTGTGATAAACGGCACACCGGCTTCCACCAGCTTGCGTGCCTGCAGGCATGACTGTCCGAACGTATTGCGGCCGTACGCAGTGCGGACTTCATTTGATTCCTTGGAAAGATCGAATGTGTCCTTCGCTTTACCGAGAATCAGTGAGTAGGCTTCTTCGCGCGCCTTAGTCAACTGTCCGGCAGCGCCTTTATTGTCCAGCGCGCGCGCCAGCGTATCCACTTCGCCCAGCAGTGTCCGGCGCAAATGCTGACGCTCTTCGGTGATTCCTTCGGCGACGACGCCTTCCACCACGAACGGCGTTTTGGCCGGATCACCGCCCGTGGAAAACGGCAGATATTTTCCGCCGAGAAAACCGGCTTCTGAAAACCGTCCCTGCGGTTTGGTCAGCGCAATGTACGGCGGAATTAAACCGGTGTAGCCGCCGGCATAACCTTTTTTGTACGACACCACGGCGCCGATGGACGGATTTGCCACGCCGTCCACCGCCTTCATGCCCGTCATCACTAAATACGACGCCGTCTCGTGTGCCGTAATTCCGTGCGTCATGCCGCGCAGCAGTGCGTATTTATCTGCCATCTTCGCCAGTTGCGGCATAGCGCTGTTAATTTGAATTCCATCGACATTGGTCGCAAGTGACTTATCAAACTTGCCGCAATAGTCGTAGCCCGATTCCGGTTTGGGGTCGAACGTATCAATGTGGCACGGCCCGCCCCACAGCCAGATTTGAATGACGGATTTCGCCTTCGCTTTGGTTTCATTAATTGCACCGGCGGCTTTCAATGTGAACCAGTCGGACAGAGCCAGCCCTGCCGCGCCGAATATTCCAATCTTCAGCGCATTGCGCCGGTTCATCGGAATGACCGGCTGATAGTTACTGATTGTCGGTTTCATTTTCAGTTCTCCGCTTCGCGGTCAAAGGTCTGAAGGTCGAAAGTCAAAGGTCCGGGAAGACGCATTGGACTTTTGACTTTGAGACTTTCGACGTTTGACTCTCTTTTCATCTAATGTTTCAATAAAAATTCACTGCTGTTAATCAGCGCCCACGCAAGATCGAAGTGCGCCTGATCGTACGAAAGCCCGCTCTCTTTTCTATAGTTTTCTGCAATCTTTTTTTCTTCCGCCGCCGGATAGCGTGAAAGAATTTCCAGATACAACATATCCACACCGCTCAATCCCTGCGGTGGACGTCCGAACAGTCCGCGCAACCGCGCGCTCTGCATCACTTTATTACGAATGTGTGACGAGTTCAGCAAATGCAGCATTTGAAAAACGGAGACATTGTCGTTGCGGTCAGATTCGAGTGACGAGTCGCGTCCCGGCCGGCCGAACATTTCAAGGAATGCTGACTTTATACTGCCGTCTGCAAGCATCACCGTACGCCGGAATTCCGGTACAAACGTAAACGGCTCCGGTACGGCGCTTGAGTATTCCTCGCTTGTGCCGGTCACCTGGCAGATCGCATCAATCAGTATTTCCGCCGGCAGGCGGCGCACACGGTAATGCGAAAATCCGGCTTCGTCGTTTTCATTGTCCGGCGCGGGAATTGAGGTTAACTGATAGGTGCCGGAATTTAAAATCAGCTGGAAAATATGTTTTAAATCATAGCCGCTGCCGGTGAGTTCTGTTTGCAGCCAGTTCATCAGTTCCGGACTCCACGCCGGATTATCGGGACGAATATCGTCCACTTCGTGAATGATGCCGCGTCCCATCATCCAGAACCAGATGCGGTTAACAATATTCTGTGCGAACCACGGATTGTCCGGCGCTGTCAGCCAGTCCGCAAACGCAATGCGCGGGTCTGCATCGTCCGCCAGTTTTATTGACGTACCGTTTACCGGCGTTGGATAAATTGTTTTGCCGTCCGGCGTTTCCGGAAATTTTTTAGATGCATCGAAAAAGATAATTTCCTCTTTCCACTCATGCGTATCTTTATAACCGACCTTCGAAAAAAACGCATCCATGCCAATCAGTTGCGCTTCCGTCCAGCCGGACGTTTCCAGCCGCACGCCCATAAAAACCAGTGCAGCAGTGTCCAGCAGATTGCGCGGCGTACGCTGTTGAAACGGGCGGTAAAAATTTACCGGCGCATCGCGAAAATTACTGCCGCTTGCCGTCAGCAGTGCACGTGCAAATTGATCATACGGCATGTTTTTGCGTAATGCATTGCGCAGCCAGCGGTGATACGTATGAACCGCATTCGGCCAGAGATTGCTCGGAAATTCCGCTTTGATTCGCAGCAGATCGCCCCACTTCAGCGCCCAGTAATCTGCATACTCCGGACTGTTCAACAGTTTATCAATCAGCGCCGCGCGTTTGGCCGGTGATGTATCCGCGAGAAATTTGCGGACCTCAGGCGCGGTCGGCAGCATGCCGGTCACGTCAAGATACGCGCGCCGGATAAATACCGCATCAGAACAGCGTTCGCCGGGCGGAAATCCGGTTTCAGCCTGTTTCGCAAAAACAATGTCATCAATTTTATTTTGCGGTGCCGGTATTGCAAAGCACAGCGTTGCACATGCTCCGGCAATCGTCAGACAGACCATCCTGACTTTCATTTGTTCTCCCGAACCGGGGTTTGATTAATAAAACGATTTTACCTCTGTTTTATTGTTACAAAATACTATTGATTTTCGAATTCATCCTACCACGAACAAATTGGTTCAGATATAAAATTGTTAATTAAAAAATCGATAAAAATTATACCATTGAAATGGGTAACGCAATGTGTTGCGTTCAAGCCACTTTGTGTAATGCGGCAGCAGTTCGTTCCATTTTATCCCGGGCTCATAAAATTTGATTGAAATTTCATATTTCCGATGACCTGTCGAACAAGCCGACATAAAGCAGACTGGGTTCTCACTGGCGCCGGCGATGCGGAACGCACCGGTGCGCGCGGAAAAATTTTTTATTTTGGAGAATTCATGAAGGCAATTGCCGGGATTTTGAAACGCTTCAGCAATACGATTGAAGCAGGAATTATAAAAATAGTATACTCATCAGATAATGCAGCAGAAAGTAAAGATGGTGGATATTGCCAAGGCGGCAAACGTCAGCATTGCAACAGTGTCGATGGCGCTGCGCGGGCATCCACGGATTTCTGATGCGACTAAAGAGCGCGTTCGGCAGATCTGTATCGAAAAGGGCTTTGTTCCCGATCCGGCGGCGACGGCGCTGGCGAGTAAAAAACTTGAAAACCAAAAAAAACATTTTCTCGGGACGATTGCTGTACTGGAGAGCGAAAAGTACATGGCCGGTAATGCTCCCTGTGAGAGCATTCTTTCGAACAATGATCTAGCAGAAATTTTTCAGAATATAGGTTATAAGCTGGATGCATTTTCTGTTGGAAAGACCGCAAACGAACAACGGGCATTAAACCGGACTTTGCAGGCACGAGGCATTCGCGGATTATTTATCTGGGGACGCAATGAGCCGGTTCATACGTGGGCATTTGACTGGGAAAATTTTTCAGTCATTGTGTTTTCCGGTTCACTGCATGAGCATGTTTTTCATAATGTGATTATTAATGCGTATCAGCATGTTTATGACGCTGTTCTGCATCTATACAGCTGCGGGTATAAAAAGCCGGCATATCTGGAACTGAGTTTGTCAAAAATGCGGTTTGATGCGTGGACGGCAGGGTTTACAGCGGCGGTGGATTCAGTTGGAAATGATCCCGGTATACCGGTGTTTTCAACGCCGGGATTAATTACAAAGAAAAATGAAAAAACCCGGTTTGTAAAATGGATAAACCGTTACACTCCAGACGTGATTGTTTCACAGCTTGGCGACCCATTGATTGAAATTTTAAGTGAAGAAAACATCCGGGTGCCGCAGGATATCGGTATTTTCTGTTTGGATGTGATGCCGGACTTACGGCATATTTCAGGGCTGATTCAACAACGGCATGCCGGACACCAGGCCGCATTCGATTTACTGCACGGAATGCTGAGCCGCAACGAATCGGGTCTGCCGGGAAATCCGATGTGTATTCAAATTGCGCCGCGCTGGAATGAAGGTACAACTGTTCTTTTTAATGCCTTAGAATGAAATAAATATGTTTTTCATTCACGAATTTCAGAGCACGATTTCCGACGTATTATCCGCTACTTCCCAGTGGATATTGAGGCATCAAAGATTGCTGTTCTGACTGGATTAAGCCGTAATACGATCAATCGGATTATTTCTGCGGTGCGCCGGCGGGTTGCTGAATGCTGTGAACTGGACAGCCCGTTTAAATGCGGTGAAATTGAATTAGATGAAAGCTATTTTGGCGCCCGGCGTGTACGGGGAATTCACAGTCGTGGCGCGAAAGGAAAAACCAGCGCGCTTGGACTAATAAAACGAAAAGACCGAGTCTACACACAGGTTGTTAAGAACTGCTCCACCAAAGAATTACTCCCTATTATACAATAGAATGTTGATCCTGAATCAATTGTATATACCGATGGATGAAAAGTTAGGATGGCCTGGTGGATTTCGGTTGCCGGCAGCATTACAGAATTCATCATGGAGTAAATGAATTTGCTGCTGGACGGAACCATATGAACGGCATTGAAAACTTCTGGAGTATCGCCAAGGTTCGGCTTTCAAAATTTAGAGGGATTCATAAATCGACGTTTTATCTCCATCTTAAAGAGTGTGAGTTCCGATTTAAGCATCTCCATGAAGACCTCTATCAATTACTATTAAAAAGATTCAGAAAACGTCCCATTAACTTGTCTTGACCAAAAAATAAAAACGTGCTGTTTTTGAGCAGCACGCTTTCAGGATCGAAACGCTATGAATATTAAATTTTTCTTTTTCTAATCGCAAAAAGTACGGTTCCACTGACTAGAAAGATACCCATGATTGAAGGCTCAGGAACAACAACCAGATTCAATCCGGTACCGGTTAATTCAAGATAAGCGCTTTTCCCGCCGCCGAGACCAATTGCATTTGCAACTCCGTCTGCAATCGTTCCGGCAATGTCACCGGAAATCAGCGCGTATGTATTTAACGCGGTGCTGCTGTCGAGGCCACCAATATCATGAATATCAAAATCGGCGAATGTTGCTTTGGCGACAGTGAGCATGGAGTCGAACATCAGCATTGCTCCGGCGGCAAAATCAACTTCCGCACCGATTTCTCCTGTGTCGCCGAGTATGGCTGCTGCGGCAACTGTGAATGTATTTGTTACGGCACTGAAATCGCCGTTAATAATCAGAGCACCTCCGTTAATTGCGGTGGTACCCGAATAGCTGCCGGTGCCGTTAAAAATCTGAGTAGAATCGCCGGATTTTACGATGCTCAGCGTGCTTCGGTCATCTGCTAAACCGGTTTTATCTTGTATGGCTCCGCCATACGAAAATGTTCCGGAAGTGCCGTTAATCGTCAGCGTTCCATTCGGAGCATTATTAACACTATTTGCATTCGCAATCGCCCGGGCGGCAACAATTCCATTTCCGGATACCGAGTTCAGTCCGCTTAGCGTCACACCTCCGGAGCCACTGTTTGCCTCCATAACTGTCAGCACTCCGCCGCTGTTTAAATTTACTGTTTTCAATGCTGCAGCATTGGCCGCAATATATAGTGATCCGTTTATTGTTGTGGACCCGGTGGCATTAAACGCTTGAATTCTTGATGTTCCGCCGCCGAGAATCATGGAACCACCGCTGACATTTAAATCTCCGCCGACAGAAAAACTTATTGTGTTGCTGCCGCCGCCATTAATAAAAGACCAGGTACTGTTCCCGGCTTTTGCGACATCCCCTGTAACGGATAAGGATGCACCTGTCATATATCCTGAAAACGTCCAGTTTTCTGCCAGGTTCAAATTAATGCTGCCTACTGTCCAGTCTGTGGCATTTACACGCAAATTTCCTGCCCCGCTAACAGGAGTAACGATCGTTGCGCTGTTTCCCGGTTCAACGGATGTCGTCTGCCAATCAGTTCCGTCGTAAACCCGCCAGAAAGTTATATTATTGTGATTTCCGGCATTGCCATCGCTTTTATTCCATCGATAATCACCAATATCCTGCGCGGACACGGTCACCGCGATGAAAATAACTGGTACTGCTACTATCCATGACTTTATGTTTTTTTTATTACTCATTATTCTTCCTCCTTCGTTTTAGTCTTGGAAAACAACCCACATAACTGCCGCAATAGTAGACCGATATTTTCTGGTGAGGAGTATTTTCTTGCTGAACCGTTTCAGCAAAATGCCTCTGGTCATTATCGCTGGCAGTCATATAGTCAATTCGTTTTGATGCAATACTGATTGATGCAAAGAAAGAGGAGTATTTCTTATGGCAAAAAAAATTCCAGTGTTGATTGCTTTGTGCTGCTGTGTCAGCGCAAGTTTCAGTGAAATTATTGTAAAAGAGAATTTTAATTACCCGGACGGAACGAAACTGGAGCAGATTTCCGGCTGGGTTGACGACGGCGGAGAAACCGGCCGCGGCGTTGTTTCCGGCGGCATGCTCCGCGCCACCGGCAAGAAGATGAGTTTTCTCTATTCTCTGTCGCAAAGTTATGCAGTCTCATCCGGAACAAAAGCGGGCAAGACTGTGCCGGAACTGTGGTTCCGCTTTTCTGTCTGTTTTTCCGACGGCGGTTTTCGCGCCGGAATGACGTCATCGTCTTATCAAGGAAATCTTCATACCTATGCCGTGGCACAAATCCGGAATCAGACCGGAAACATCACACAATTCCGGTCAAATATAAATGAGAAGATTGTTGATGCACAGGACTTCAGCAAACTGGACGGTTCACATTTTCTGCACATTTACGGCCGGATTTCGGATGATCGCGGCGAGTTGAAACTGGAGCTGTGGTATAATCCCGCCGACCTGGAGAATCCGGGAACGCCGGATATTGTGAACTACCGCGCTTATCGTAATTCAAAAATTATTGACCGGATTGCGATTGACGGCTGGGCGTTGTCGATGCTGAAACTCGACAGCTTTTATGTCGGAACAACTGTAACGGATGTAGCGGTGGAAAAAGATCCCGAACTGGCCGCCGGGCCGTTATTAATGATCACATCGAAACCCGCCGGTGAAGATATTCTTCGTGAACTGCCGGTTTTTTCTCCGGCAGCTTCCGCCGATTCCCGTATTAATGAATGGCTGTTTCAGCCGGGAACAGCCATTAAAACGCCGCCGGAAAAATCCGGCTGGGAAGCGGTGAACATTCCTTTTTCATGGACGAAGGCATATACATCGCTGCCGGCCTCGTCGCTCTACCGCAAAGATAAAGACCTGCTGTCGAATACTGACAGCAGCTGGTTTGAACGCCGGATTTATATTCCGCCCGAGTGGGACGGACAGCGCATCCTGCTGGAGTTTGACGGCATCGAATGCGATGCCGTTCTTTTTATCGACAAAAAAGAGCCTGTCTTTATTGAAGGGCCTGAAGCACGCGTAAACATCACATCACTCGTAACGCCCGGCAAAGAAGCGACGCTGCGGCTGTGGGTTACGCGCTGGTGGCAGGATATTCCGAAAATGCGTAAAGATGATATTCTGCGCGATGCCGTATTGAGTGAACGCGCCAAAAGTGCCGGCGGCGAAGAGGCGCAGCGTAAACTGATTCCCGGTGGGCTGTCCGGTTTTGTACGGCTCGTTTCGCGTCCATCCGCCGGCGAAGTCACCGCCGCGTTTGTAAAAACATCGGTGCGCGAAAAGCGGATGGCAATTGATATTGAAGCGCGCAACGATTTGAAAAACGCGCAGTTTAAAATTGAAATTGAAAATCCTGGCGGCGAGGGCGGTTCCGTTCCGGCGCCGGTCATTGTGCCGGCGGAATTTTCCGGCACCGGACTTCAGACTGTTTCCATCCCGTGGGAAGCGCCGCGGTTGTGGATGGTGGACGACGGCTATTTGTATCAGCTCAAAATTTCATTGCTGAACAACGTCGGTGAAACGGTGCATACGCTGCCGGAAAAATTCGGTTTTCGTGAAATCTGGACAGAAGGAAAACAGCTGATTCTGAACGGCTATCCGCTGCGCCTGCGCCTCGCACCGGAATTTTCACCGCAATGGCCACGCCTGCTTTTCTGGAAAAGCATTGGTTATAACGCGATTGAATGGCAGCCGAACCGCACCGGCTGGTATGCTGCCTGGGGATTGCGTCCGACGCTGATTGATAAAGAAAATAATCCGCAAATCAGTAAACACTGGGTTGATCCGGCGGTGTTTGACAAAGCAGATGAATGCGGCTTTGCGCTGCTGATTCAGGTGCCGGGTGTGAGTCACATCCGCGACGCAGTGATGACGCCGGAAGGAACAAAAAAATATCAGCGCGATCTGGCGCTGTGGCTGCGCCGCCTACGAAACCACCCGTCCATCCTTCTGTGGACACCGAGTATGAACACCGCGAGCATCACGCGCGAAAATCCGGAGAAAATCGGACGCAAACTTGATGATTCCGAAATTCCGGCGTGGGCACCGTACGTTGAAAATCTGGTGCGCACCGAAGACCCGACGCGGTTAGTATTTCACCATTCCGGCCGTGGCGGCGATATAGATTATCCGAATAACTATCTCAACTTCATGCCGTTGCAGGAACGCGAAGATTTTCCGTCCGGCTGGGCGGAAAACGGCAACATGCCGTGGGGCGCAATTGAACACGGACAGCCGGCGTTTCTCAACCTCAACCGCTGGCGCAATACGCCGCTGAATACAGAATATTACGCCATCTATTTCGGCGATAAAGCGTACGCAATGGAAACCGATGATTATGTCCGGCTGTCACAGACTGTGCTGGAACGCGAGCGCGACCGCAAAGGCCGGTTGAACTACTCGGATGCCGAATATGAACAGTTCGGCAACATGACCGCACACTGGGAGTGGGAAAAACTGTTCAACATCCGCACCGACCGCGCATGGCGCACCTACGGTGTGCCCGGTGGCTGGGTTCCGTGGATGCATAAAATCGGTTTCGGCACACTGCCGGGAAACCGTTCATGGCTCGACATCACCGAACCGGAAGCGCAGTCCGCATTGAATGCAATACCGGAATGGACAAACCCAATGTACTCCATTTATCGCAGCACCATGCGCCCGCTGCTCATTTATCTCGGCGGCGAACCCGGACAGTTCACCGAATGCAGCCACGCGTTCTTTTCCGGCGAAACATTTGAAAAAACAATGATCGCGGTCTGGGACGGTTTTTCGCCGCGCACGCTGGATGTTTCGTGGACGCTGAATTCCGGCGGCGCCGCCGGCGGTTCCGATGCATTTCAACTGGAACTTTCGCCCGGTGAAATAAAAAAAATTCCGTTGCGTATTCGTGCGCCGGACGTTGAAACGCGCATGGACGCAGAACTGATTTTAGTTGCGCGCGATGCAAAAACCGGTGAAGAGTGGAACGACCGGCTCGAACTGTCATTCCGGCCGCTGCCGGAAAAAATACAACCGCAATCCAGCTGGGCAATCTACGATCCCGCCGGAAAATCCGCCGGCTGGCTGCAGCAGCTCGGACTCGAAAACGCCGCGGTACTTGCAAAACCGGCGGACTGGAAAAAAGCCGGTGCACAGGTGCTCGTACTCGGGCGCGAAGCCGTTTCCGGCGCACAGCTGCCGTTCACCGCCGCCGATATCGCCGCCGGTCTGCGTGTGCTGATTCTCGAACAGAACCGCGATGCGCTTGACGGTTTCCGTTTCCGCACCGAAGACATCGTTACGCGCTATACATTTATTTGCGATTCCGCACATCCGGTGTTTAATGAAATTTCCGCCGCCGATCTCATCAACTGGCGCGGCACGCCGGATCTGCTGCCGTCGATGCACGAAGGCATGCGCCCGCGTTCCTATCCGCGTCCGCCGCACTGGGGCAATTCCGGTGCCGTTGCATCCGTCATCATCGAAACACCGCACACCGGAAGTTTCACACCGCTGGCCGATGCCGAGTTTGATCTCGCATACAGTCCGCTTTTAGAATGGCGGCACGGTGCCGGCGGAATACTTTTTTCGCAGTTCGATTTCACCGATCGCATTAATGATGACGCCGCCGCCACCGCGCTCGCCGCAAATTTAATTAAGGCTGTCGATCAGCCGTTTGCATCGCCGCAAAACCGGCGCATTGTTTTTACCGGCGATGACACCGGCTGGAATTTCATTCAAACACTCGGACTCAACGCCGTTAAAATTTCCGGCGAGTTGAATCCGTCCACGGATATTCTGGTTGTCGGCACCGGTGCGTGGAAAACAAATTCCGGCGCGGCGGAAAATTTTGCCAATGCCGGCGGCACCGTTTTTGTACTGCCGCAAACACCGGCGGATTTTGCCGGTGCGTTTACAATGGAAACCGGCAGTTTTGCACGCGCCGGTTTTGCCGGCGATGAACTGTTGCGCGGCATCGGGCCGGCGCACTGCACGTGGCGTGTATTTCTTGAACAGCACCGCTTCGCCGGCAATGAACTGCCGGAAAATTCACGGCGGTTGTTAGACGGGGTGATGCTTGAAAAGAAAACCACCGCCGGAAAAATAATTTTCAGCCAGCTCGACTGGCGTGCACTTGATCCAGAAATCTGGCACACCGAAAAAGCGCTGTGGAACATCACCAAATTTTACCGGCAGCTCTTAACCAATCTCGGTGCCGCCAGCAGCGAACAGCTCATCGCCGGAATGTTTTCTATGGAACGGTTCGCGCCGGCTCCGCTGGTGAATATTACCGACTGGCAGGCGTGCGTTGAACATCAGACCGACTCCATCGGTGAAAAAGACGGACTGTTTCCCGGACTTGCCGGAATTAAACCGCCGGAGGCAGTGAATAAAATTTCATCCGGCTCCACCGGTGTGCAGCGCAGCGGAGTAACCATTGGCGAAGGTGAAGCGGATTTGCACGGACAGGATTTTTCCGGCATCAACGGCTGGACGCTCCTGAATGCCCGTCCGAATGGACGGATTTATCTGGAATGGATTTCCGGCGCAAAAACCGGTCGCGTCGGTTATGCCCGGGCCTGGCTCTATTCCGGTGCCGCGCGCGATGCGGTGTTTGCCACCGGTGCCGATCGCGGAATGGTTTTCCGTGTAAATGAAAAAGCAGTGCTGGATAACAGTAAAATCAGGCGTCCTGCCGGCGCTTCCGGCCCCGGCGAAACCCGCTTTAAAGCGCCGTTGAAAAAAGGCTGGAACCTGCTGGAGGTGTTTGTTTCTTCGGATGTAAAAACGTTCGGTTTCTGGTGTTCTGTAAGCGATCCCGGCGATGCCGTCTGGCAGCCGTCGTTAAGCTCACCGGACTCTGCACCGCTATCAGCTCAACGCAGCAGTTCGCTCGTTGAACCGCCGGTGGAGTTGCAGGAACTGCTATATATCCGCCCGTATCGCATGGACGACGATCCGTACGGATTCCATCCGTGGTAGTCAAGCGGTCACCGTGATAATTCTTGTTTAATTTGAAATGATTCCGGAGATTCTGCGGCATGAAAAACGAAAATGAAAAACGGTTGATTTTAAATATGGTGCATCACAATCCCGGCGAAGCGCCGTATGAATCCATATACAACGACCCGGAATTTTTAAAACGGCGCGGGTATAACGGTGAAGTGTTTTTTCTGTTCGAATCGCCGCTGCTGGCCATCAGCTGGGAAACGGTTGATCCTAATTTTTTTCCGACGGGCAGTGCCGAAAAAAAATGGATGGATGCAAAACGCGCCGCGATTCTGAAAAAGCATGATGCCTGCCGGCGCGCCGGAATTGATGTGTATGCTCAAGGCGATCTGGTTTTGCTTCCAACAAAATTAATTGAGCGCGAACAGATTCGGGATGTATTCGGCGATCCGCGCCATCCGCGCGTGCAGGAACTGTTGAAAATTCAAATCGCTGAAACGTTCGATCAGTTTCCGGCGCTGGACGGACTGGTGGTGCGCATCGGCGAAACTTATCTGCACGACGCGCCGTTCCATTCCGGCGCGATTCACGATAAATGGAGCGCCGCCGAAACCATTATTCCGCTCGCTCAGTTATTGCGCGAAGAAGTCTGCGCGCGCCGGAATAAAAAACTGATTTTCCGGACGTGGCTGAGTTTTGACCGGAATCTGGAAACCTATTTAAACATCAGCGCCGCTGTTGAACCGCATCCGGATTTTATTTTTGCGGTGAAACATTGCGAGAACGATTTTCACCGCGCGACGGCGTTCAGTGAAATAATCGGCAAAGGCCGGCACCCGCAGCTGATTGAAGTGCAATGTGCACGCGAATATGAAGGCAAGGGCGCGTATCCGAATTATGTGATGAACGGCGTGATTGAAGGATTTGAAGAGCATGTAAAAACCGCGCCGGAAAATTTTAACAGCCTGCGCGAGTTCGCCGGGGAAACGCCGGAAATGTTTGCCGGAATCTGGACGTGGTGCCGCGGCGGCGGCTGGGACGGTCCGTATATTTCAAATGAACTGTGGACGGATTTGAATGCCTATGTGGTTTCACAGTGGGGACAGAATCCGGCGCAGAGCGAAGCGGAAATTTTCAACCGCTACGCCGCCGGCGAATTAAAATTGAATGCAACTGACATTCAGAAATTCCGGCGGCTGTGTCTGCTGTCCGCCGCCGCTGTGGTGCGCGGGCGTAACTCAACGTTCGGCGATATGGAGGTATGGTGGACGCGCGATCAGGGCATTGCGTGGCCCGGTGTTGAAATGTGGGCGGAAGCGAATAAAAGTCCGGAAGCCATCCGTCGGAATCTGAAACAGAAAGACGAGTCGGTTGAAATCTGGAAAGAGATTGTCGCGCTTGCCGAAGAAATTCAGTGGGCGGATGCGGCGACGAAAGAATTTGCAATTGCGTCTTCGTTGTATGGACTGCATCTGTATGAAATTTATCGCGCACTGATTTATATGGCCGACGCTTCGACGCGCGGCGATGCAAATGATATTCGCCGGCGGATTTGTGCATACGACGATGCGTGGGCGGCGTATCAAAAACTGCCGGAAACGTATCCGTCATGTGCCACGCTCTACACTAAAGAATACGACTGCCATATTTTTAACGACAACAACGCCGATAAAAAAGTTGAACAGCTGCGCATGCGGTATACGCCTTAAAAAAGGTGGAGCAGACATTCCTGTCTGCTCATTTCCGTTTGGAGACGGGCAGGCAGGAATGTGCTTCGCGCGGCTGTCTGAAAAAAAGAATGCAAAATGTACCGTCCCGGTTTGAATGAAAGGAAATGATGAACTCGAAAAAAAACGTCGCCGCTGCGTTCGGTGGGTAAAACGCCGTTGGGATTTTATCTTGTCGATCATGATGTGATGTTTGTGCCGGACGATGCGTCGTTTAAAGAACATTCCCCGGCGGAATTTTCGGCGCGCGAAATTCCGGCGCCGCCCGATCCGTCCGAATTTGAACTGATGGATTTTATGGCGGAAAATTTCGGCGACCGGTATTTAATGGTCTGCAACGAATGCGTTTCGCTGACGCTGCTCGACGAGTTCGTAAAACTGCGCGACCGCTAATTCATTCGGATTCCGGCGTGCTGTGTCCAAAAAGAATAAGTTGAAATGGACGGTTTATACTTTTGAAAACCGCGCCGGTTTTCGGTCAAAATCAGTCATTATTAACAGACAGGATTTTTATGGCGAAAATTGTATTTATCGGCGGATGGGGACATTGGCCGCAGGTTGCCGACGAGTTGAAGAATTTTTCCGGCGCGGCGCCGGTGTATGCCGGCGAAGAACTTTCCGGTGTTTTAAATCATCCGTCGCTGGCCGGAATTCCGGCAATAGTAGATGCAGAGTTTGTAACGGTTGAACAGAAGAATCAAAAAAAATTCCAATGTATTAAAAATATCGGTGCACATGTCCGGCAGATGGCGAATGAAGGCCTGTTGTTTTCTGATGCCGGCGTTCCGTGGGCGAAACCGGCGCGGATTGCGGATATGCGGAACTATACGCATTTTCCGTCGATGAACCATGAGCTGATCGAGCTGGAAAAAATGTGAATGGATTATTAAAAATCTGGCGTTCACCGGAAAGTACATTCGGAATGTTCAGCGAGCAGTATGATCCATCCCGGGAAGAAACCTGGAATGCGCTTGAGGCGTATACCGATGCCGAACTTAAGAGCATTGCAGATTCCGGGTTTAACGCCATTTGGGTTCATGCGCTGCTTCATCACATTGTTCAAACCCCGGATAATCCGGAGCTGGGCATAGATGCGGCTGAGCACCAGCGGCGACTGAATGAATTAATTAACCGGGCGGCACAATACGGGCTGTCTGTATTTTTATATCTGCAACCGCTGCTGACGCTGCCGGAAGGGCATGACGTTTTCCGGAATCATCCGCAAATCTCAGGACAGCGTGAGCTTATGCAAGGGTGTAACTTCGGTGAGGTATACACGGTTTACTCTATGTGCATATCTCAAGAGCCGGTTAAAAAATATTTATATAATTCGGCGGAAGAGCTGGTGCGGCAGCTGCCCGGGCTGGGCGGTGTTATCATGATTACAGCATCCGAGCATCCGGCGCATTGCTGGTCGCGCCGCGGACATATGATTACTGTTGACGGGGGGCGGGAATACAGAGAAATTGAATGCCCGCACTGCCGCCGGATTATTTACAGTAAGGTTGAAAATCTGAACATTACGCTCCATACGTGTTTTTTATCTGCTTTTCTGGAAATCTGAAGGGCGCATGCCGGTTGATTTTTGCAGGACTCTGCTTAGATACGTGGCAGATTGACAACCGACATCAAGCGCAATTTCAGCGACAATCTGATTTTCGGCGGCAAGTTCTTTTTTTATCAGCTCCAATCGCAAATCACGAATGTAATTAGCGACAGAATGCCCCAGCGTGCGGTAGAACCGGCAATCGAGCGTTCGGCGCGTTTATCATCAGACGCTGAGCCAGTTCTTCGGCATTCAGTCGGATCCCTTTCGGTGTTTTTAAAATTTGTACTGCGGCGGTAACCTGCGGATCTTCAAGCATCTGAACATCGCTTGATTCGCGTATGGCAATCTGTTCCGGTTTTATAACGGTTTTTTGCGGCACTGTCCCCCCCCCCCGCATCAACCGGTCAAGAAGCTCACCAGCGGCGATGCCGCCTTCCACTTCCGGCAGTTCAATGCTGCTGAGCAGCGGAGCACAGTCGATGCATATATTGACCATATTATTACAGCCGAGCACTGCAATTTCATTCGGAACATGACGCTCCAGTTTTTCAGCCATTTGATATAAACTGTGTTCCGCCAGCATCGGAATCTGAAAACACCCCGACGCAGCATGGCCAGGAGAGGATGGTCTGCTGGAATTTTTTTCCGGGGATATCTTTTCGAAAGAAAAAATTTTCTTCCAGCAAAGTAAATCCCTGACGATGCAGCTCATCGGCAAATCCCTGCCGCCGATATTTGGCGAACTCCTGTTCGGATAACATCATGCCGAACGTTTTTGCGCCGCAGGCGATCAGATGTCTGGCGGTGAACACACCGATTTTATCATTATCAAATGTACAGTGCGTGGGGACGCGGAAGTAATGAAAATGCGAATCGGCTTGTACGCCGGTTTATTCCGAAAGGGAAAAAGTTAGGGCGAATCAGCAGAAAAATGCTTCACGAAATCGAAACATGAATTAACACCTATCCGCGTAAGATATTGTATTTTGAAACAGCGGAAGAACGGTTCAATCAGGAAATGGCAGCATGAATCAAAAATCTCCATCCGGACACTTACTTTTACAATCTACCCCAAATTATAAAATCCGCTGTTTTATGCAAAAAGCAATTGCACTTCAGCAGAGTTTCCTGTTTCATACTCGTTTTGCTGAACCAGTTGAGGAAAAAATTTATGGCTAAGACGAGTAAAATCGTAAAAAACGAAATGCGCAAAGTAATGGCAAATAAATATTTTGCCAAGCGCATGGAGTTAAAAAAAATCATCCGTAATCCAAATACTTCATTTGAAGACCGCATGGCCGCGTTCGATAAACTTCGTAAAATTCCGCGCGATGCCAATCCGAACCGCATCATGAACCGCTGCCGTGTAACCGGCCGGACGCGTGCCGTTTATCGCAAATTCGGTCTTTCCCGCATCAGTCTGCGCGAAATGGCATCGCAGGGGCTAATCCCTGGAGTCATTAAGGCCAGCTGGTAAAATAGCGGCAATGGGTTCAGCCTGAAAACGCTTCGGAGTACCGAAGCGTTTTTTGTTTTAATTATTGCGTTTAAAAGGAAACAGCACAGTAGTTGATGGCATCAATTCTTTGCGCAATATTCTCCATCACTTCTTCCGGTATCGGCTGACTGACTTTCAAAATGGCGATGGAGCGCTCGCCGGTGTCGTCATGCGGATTACGAACATCGTCGATATTAATCCCCTCTTTCGCGATCGCGCTGGCAATTTCGCCGAGAACTCCGGTGCGGTCGTTGTAGGTGAAAAGGGCGATATTCCCGGACGGCTCAAAATAGAGTTTATCGAATCTGCCGGCGCGTGAAATCATCAGAACGCCTTCGGCGACAGTACCGCGCACACTGATACGGCGCAGGTTGTCTTTATCGGTATTCGCCATTAAGTCGATGGTGATTGAGTTGCCGTACCCTTTGCGTTCATCAGCATCGCGCACAACGTATTCGATACCCATTTCTTTCAGATATTCGCCGGCGGCTTTTTTATCCATCGAGCGGTCAAATTCTTTGCTGAGCGCAGCGGTAATCGGAACGATGAGCCAGTCGCTGAATTTACCCAGGTCGCCGTAAAATGTGGATTCAATGCGGTTAGGCTGCGTTCTTTTTCCGCCGAGCATGGCATAGGCAAGTTTGGTAATGGTGAAGGTGAGTTCGGGATAGGCTTCGTCAAGTCCTTCCGGGATATCACGGTTAACGATATAGGATGTGATGCCTTTTTCATCGAAATCGATGAGCTGTTCAGCAGCACGCTTCGCGGCATTAAAATTTGCTTCCCTGGTGGATGCACCGAGATGCGGTACCATAATATCAGCAATATCTGTTACTGTTTTGTCACCCTCAACATCTTTCGGATAAACATCATTCAGAAAGCGCAGCCCTTTTTCGGCTTTCAGTGCGCGCAGGTCGTCTTCGTTTACTACGCCGGCGCGTGCGCAGTTAATCAGCGTGGCCTCTTTTTTCATGAGACCGAGCAGATCTCTATTAATCATTCCGCGCGTGCTTTCGTTTTCGGGAATGTGCAGCGAAACATAGTCGGCCAGGCGGAAAAGATCCTTTAGGGGAACGAGTTTCACGCCAATGCGCTCGGCCGCTTCCTCGGACAGTACCGGATCGTATGCCAGCGCTGTGACTTCAAATCCGCTGAGGCGTTTGGCAACCAGGCGGCCGATGGCGCCGAGTCCGACAATTCCAACGGTTTTACCGGTGATTTCTCTGCCCATGTACGTTTTCTTTTCCCATTTTCCGGCACGGGTTGTCGCGTCTGCCGGAATCAGGTGGCGGGCATCAGCGAGCATCAGCGCGATCACCTCTTCAGCAACAGCATTGGCATTCGCACCGGGCGTATTCATTACATCGATTTTTTTCTGGCGCGCATACTTTATGTCAATCGTGTTGTAACCGGCACCGGCGCGGATAATCACCTTCAGTGCGGGCAGGGCATCGATCAGTGCTGCCGGAACTTTTTCGCTGCGGACAATCAGAGCGTAAGCATCCGGATGCTTTGCTGCCAGTGCGTTAATGTCGGTTTTTTCGTCCTGAACGACGATATAATTGCCATTGGCTTCCAGCAGCTCTTTGGCGACGGCATCCAGTTTGGTTGGAATTAATACTTTTTTCATGTACGGCTCCATTGAAAGTCAAATTGAGCCTATTACGTTAAACTTCCGGCGGAATTGAATCAAGTGCCGGTTTTATTTTTCGCGCGCTTGCTATGATCGATGCACTCTTTTATGGTGTGCGCATGAAACTGAATAAACTGATTTTGCCTTCTGTCGCGGCGCTGATTCTGTCCGGTTGCGGCTATACCGTAAAAAGTTCACTGCCGGCGTCTGTTCAGACGGTCGCCGTACGGGTTGAAAATAAAACCGCCGAACCGGCGATCGAAACGGAAGTGGTCAAAGCGCTGCAGGCTGAAATTCAAATGGATGGACGGCTCAAACTGAAATCATCTGATGACGCCGGCGCAATTCTGACAGTGACATTGAACCGGTATGATTTGACACCGGTAGCTTACGACCGGCGGAAAGGTTCCAAAGCCCGCGAGTATCGCGTCATGCTCACCGCGCGTGCTGTACTGTCCAATGCAGAAACCGGTGATGTGATCGCCGAAACCCCCGTTGTCCGCGGCGAAACTGATTTTATTTATGCCGCCGATTTGACTTCATCCAAACTGTATTCACTGCCGGCCGTCGCCGAACAGCTCGCCCGCAAAATTGTTAGCGTCACCGTAACAGCGTGGTAGTTTTGCGTTGCCACAAAAAACACAAAAATTAATTTGTGATTTTTTTGGCTAAAAAAAGTCTGCTCTAATTATTGGAACGGAACGCCGGGGCCGGAAGTCCGGCACCATTAATTAAATTCGGCATCGCTTCTTTATGCCACGCAAAACGCATAGCCGCCGGATTTTTTATTTCCGGTGAAGAAAGGATTACGCAGTTGCCGGAAATTTTCGCGTCCGCCGGTTTGAAAATTCCATCGTCGCTGGAAATTTCAAACCAGTCCGGCGCTTTGCCATCGCGCGTTGTTAATCCGTCGGCGGAACTGAATGTCACCTTAATTGTATCGCCGGTAATTTCCATTTTTTCAAACGTCGGGCCGGTGCAAATGACATTCATACCGTAGGTGTTGGCTTCAGCGAGCAGGGCGAGACGTTCACCTGGAATTTGTTTGTTTGGCGGATGAATATCGTTTAAGTCGCTGACGGTATCTGTAATAACCGCCATACCGGTATGCGGGATTTGTTTGACAATTTCTGCCTGTGCCTCCCAAAATTCCGGCAGCATCAAGGGATCGTCCTCACCATATTGATATGGAGCAAGCTGGACAAAATAATAAGGGAAATCATAGCCCCATAAATCACGCCAGCCATTCAGTAGCGCGCGCGTTTTTTTAAGATACAGCATGCCTTCAGCATGATTAGCTTCGCCCTGATACCAAATTACGCCACGAATCGCGAACGGTACGTTGGCGTGAATCATTGCGTTATAAATCCACGTTGGATGCTGCCGGTCTTTACGAAAATTCCCGGAAAGCTTCGGTACGGTCTGTGCCAGTTTGTAAATGTCTTCCAGTGATTCAACACTTTTAAATCCATTCAACGGTGTCCATGGCTCAATTCGTGTTCCGCCCCACGCGCTTTGCCAGAGTCCCATCGGCACATTTAAATCTTGTTGCAATTTTTTTCCAAAATAATACGCCACGCCGGAAAATTTTCTCACCGTTTCCGGAGTGCAGGCCATCCATGTTGTATCAATCCGTTCCTCCGGTATTGTCGAAAATTTAAGTGGTGTTTGATATAAACGGATTAAAGGAAGATCTGCTTTGGCAATTTCCGTATCGCTGTCTTTTGTGTCGCGCAGGAACAATTGCATATTTGACTGTCCGGAGCAGAGCCACACTTCACCGACAAGAACGTTGGTGAATGACGATTGCTGGTTGTCGATTGACGATTTAATAATCATGGTTTGCGGTTCGGCGCATGCCTCCATCGGATCTAATGTCACTTGCCACTTACCGCCCGCATTTGCCACTGTCATTTTTTTCTGCCCGGCGAACTCAACGGTGACTGTCGCACCGGGATCGGCGTTACCCCAGACCGGCACATTCATGTCACGCTGTAAAACCATGTTGTCAGAAAAGATTGACGGCAGCTCCAGCGGCACGGAAAACGCAGTGAACGAAACCAGCAGGACAGCAATGGCAGGAAACAGTTTTTTTAGCATCAGTAGTAATCCTTTCCCTGATAAATTCGGCTTAATATATAATGAACTCTCTAGTGATAGCGAGCAGACTTTTCTGCCGTCCGGCTCGCTGGTGAAGAAAGTTTATAATACTGGAATTTTCAACGGGAGCGATCATGCCTAACGTTGTCACATTCAGTTTGTCATTTCTCGTTCTGTCGGTTTCCCGAAAGGGTAACCATTCGTTTGGCGGCGTTATTGTGAGCTGCAATTGTATAAATGAACAGTATGGAAATTTCTGTTACCGGTACGCTGCTCCAGATACCGTTGAGTTGAAAAACGCCGGCGAGAAGCATCAGCAATGGAATTAACAAAACCCCGCCGCGTAACAATGAAATCATCATGGCCTGCTGTGTTCTGCCGCGCGCCGCGAGCAGGGCAGCGATGCCGGTGGCAAACGCCGCGCCGGACATGCCCCATCCAAGCGGATAGATGAAAATATAATCAAGAACGATGTTACTGACGGCTGAGACGAGCATGGCCGTCATCGCCAGACCCGGTGCGCCGGTATTGCGTGTGAATGGCAGAAAAATCTGATTAAAAATAAATCCGGCGGACATGAAAAAAATCATGCGCAGATAATTCCCGGCGTCGTTTACTGTTTCTGCATTTGCGCCGAGCCGTACGGCAATGTGTTTTGAGAAAATTCCGGCGCCGGTAAAGATGAGTGCAAAAATGATTCCAGCCGTGAGTGCTGCCATCACCGGTTCGCTGCGTCCTTTAGATAGTGAAAACAGCGTAGCGCCGCCGATTCCGGCGAGCAGCCCGCAGGCGATGATCAGTGCGTAAACCGGCAGGCATAAATTCAACGCCGCAAATGCGGTTGCGCCAATGCCGTTTGCTATGAAAAACGAATCGGCAAGCACATAAAGGGAGAATCCAAGCATTCCGGTTATGCCGCTGAGAATATAACGTCCGGAAACCTGAAAAATATTTCCGCGCAGAACAGCATTACGATCCATGAGTCTGTTTCCTCAGGAATATCTTCAAAGGCCTAATGATATTCCAACAGACCCCGGCGGGTCGCAATTCACATTAACAACGCATCATATTCCGTTGAACATGGTACAGGAATTTATAATTTCTGTGTTTTGCACAGCGCTTAATTTTCCGGCATGAAGCCGGCTTCATAAATGGTTTCGAAGCGGAGCTTATGTCTGGCTTCTTCGGCGGCGAGAGCGAGGAACATTTCCTGCAGTGCGGGTGCGGCCACAGCGCCGGCGAAGTCGATGTAAAGTTTGTGTGCCGACTCTTCGCGCTTAATGGCGTAGACGAGAGAATCCTGCAACGTCATTTCCGCCGTCGGCTGTATGTCGACAAGATAGGCGCTGATGTGCAGATCCGGTACGGCTGAGTTTTTTAAAAGCTGGATTTCACCCTCTTTGACGGCTTCGAGCCGGCGTTTGTGTCCGGCCTCCTCTTCGGCGAGGGCGATGAATGTTGCGCGCATATTTTTGTCGGCCGTCATACGCGCCAGGCTGTGGTACATCGCGAATGCCTCTTCTTCAAGTTCAATGGCGAAGTCAAGCGCGCTGTCAATAGAGTCAAAAAACTTCATCGTTTTCTCCTGTCCTTAATAAAAAAGTCCGCAACATACAAAACCCGGGCATGAAAGAAATCCTAAAACTAAAGAATGCAGTGTTATTGCAACCATGACTCAAGTCAAGAATCCGTTACACTGTGAGCGATGATCCTGTTAAGCACATGCAATTCACTGCGCCTGCTGTCAAGGGGATTGGAGTAGGTGTTCACCCTGATCTGCTCGGGTGTTGTCGCCGGCGTTTTTAATTTCGCAAGGAGACGGTGGTGTTTCCGAGTCCTTAGCGACATCGATCCGGCACGACCATCATCCTCTCCGCCGGACCCGTTTTACCCCCGGTAATGGAGAAGCACTGTGAAGCCGATCCGCCGGCGCTTTGAGTTCCTGTTCATACTGCCAGAAGAACTCAATAAGCTCCTTCCACAGACTCATCATATAAAATGCCGCCGCCCATCGCCTGGTAAAAAGCAACGGTATTAATCAGGCATTTGGCCTGGCCTTCGGTTAGATTGAGTTTGGTCTGAAGCCGATGTTGTTGTGCAATAAGCAAATCGTAATCGCTGGCTGTTCCAAGTGTATACCGACGTCGTGTTGACTCTAAAAATTTCTCTGAAGCGGAATCAGCAGCAGAAAAAGCCTCCAGTTGTTTGGAATCATTCTCCAATGCCCGCAATACATCGGCTGCGTTGCGAAGAGCTTCCAGAACGACGGACTGGTAGTTTGCCGCGGCTGCATCAAAGGCGGCGAGAGCCGCTCTCTTTTCAGCGGGCAAGCCTGGATTGAACAGGGGTTGTGTCAGCTGCCCCACCAAGCTCCAAACAGCGGAGCCACTGCCGAACAACGCACCGGTCGTCAATGCCTGCGATCCCAGGTCGGCGCTAAGGTTGAGTTGGGGATACAGTTTCGATATTGCAATCCCATATTCTGCGTTAGAGGCGTGCAGCAGCGCTTCAGCGCCGAGAATATCCGGCCTTGCATGTACCAGCTCAGAGGGGATTAGCAACGGCAGCTCCGGAGGCAGGGTGAAATCCTCCAAGGTAAACGACGGCAGCAAGCTCTCTCCCGGAGCTTTACCCACAAGAATGGCCAAAAAATGTTCGTTTTGTTGAAGCTGATAACGTAACGAATGCAGTTCGGCGCGCGTTTGCTCCAATTGTGTTTGCAAGGTTAACGCATCATCCGGTTCTCCATGACCAAGACGAATGCGTTCCCGGGTTAGTCCTTGTTGGTTTTCCTGCGACTTCAAGATGTTTTCTATAATTTCAACCTGTCTTCTCAGGCCGGCTTGAGTAATAGCCGTTGTCACTATATTTGCCGCCAATGTCAAACGAGCGCCTTCCAGTTGAAACTGCTGATAATCGCTCCGGGCGGCCAGAGCTTCCAGCATCCTGCGATTGCCTCCAGCCAGGTCAAATGTATATCGAACACCGATGCCGGCGTTGTAAAGACTGAATTCCCGCGCTTCACCGGCTTGTCCTAATGTTCCAGGATTGAAGCGTTGACGCCGGCCAGTCAAGTTACCCTCTAATTGTGGATAAAGTGTCGCGCCGGCCCTCGCCGCATAAAGCTCATGGGCCTGACGCAAAGCAGCCTCTGCCGCCATCAGGGTCGGATTACGCTCCAGTGCTTCGCTGATAAGCATTTCCAGTTTGTCGGCGCTCATCTCCCGCCACCAATATTTCGTTAGTCGTTCTACTTTAATAATGTTTTGCGGACCACCCAGTGTGGTGGGGGAGGCAGTCAACTTTGTAGCCATCGGAGTGGAAGTATACCCGGTCACATCAGGGGGCGCTGGGCGATAAAAATCCGGCCCTACCGCACACCCTGCTAGTAAAACGACATAAACGGCAAGCAACGTATAATGTGTCATTTTCTTTTTGTTCATATAAATGCTCCTCGAGGAGGCTTTCTGTACGGCCTCTTTGGGTAAATTTCATTCGAAGCTACGTCCTTCGCCCTCCTCTTCATAGGTCACCCCGTCACGGATATGATAAATGCGTTTAAAGGTAGGAATGATTTTTTCATCATGGGTGACGACAATAATGGCGGTCTTGAATCGTTTGGCCATATCGTTCAAGATCCGGATTACGGCCAGGGCGCGCTCACTATCGAGGGGAGCGGTCGGTTCATCGGCCAATATTACCGGGGGGCGATTCACCAAGCCACGTGCAATAGCCACTCGCTGCTGTTCTCCACCAGAGAGTTGAGACGGCATGGCCTTGGCGCGATGTTCCACATCAAGCGCTTTAAACAATTCTATTGCCCGCTTACGGGCCTCGGCATTCTGCATTCCGGCCAACATGGGCAGAAGGGCGACGTTGTCGGTGACATCGAGAAAAGGAATCAGATAAGGTGCCTGGAATACAAAACCGATCCGGTCCCGTCGCAAGGCACGAAGATCTTTGACCTTCCACCCGTCGTCATAAATAATGTCATCACCGAGTATCATTCTTCCGGCGGTCGGTTCGATCACTGCTCCCAAACATTTAAGGAGCGTACTTTTACCGGAACCTGAGGGACCGATCAGCCCAACGACCTCACCCGGCGCAACATGCATGTCGACGGTTTTCAGGGCATCAACAGCGGTATCGCCGCGCCCATAGCGTTTTTTTAACCCCTGGATACGGATACCTTTAGCAGTCATGTCAGCCCCCTATGGCTTCGGCTGGATCAACCTTGAGTGCAGCGCGAATGGCGATAATGCTCGACAATACGCAGATCGTAACCACGGCGATAAAACCCATAACGGAGTCAAGGGGTTGTAACAGCACATATTTTGGGAAGAGTGGCGCCATCACTAACGTTGCCGAGATTTTGCCCACCACAAAGCCGATCAAACCTAAAGCGATGGACTGTTGCATAATCAAACCGACAATGGTGCGATTCTTCGTGCCGATCAGTTTCAAAACCGCAATTTCACGAATTTTTCCGAGTGTCAGAGTGTAGATGATGAAGGCCACGATGGCGGAGCTGACCATTGCAAGGATCACCAGGAACATAAAAATTTGTCTGGCAGAGGTGGCGATCAGCTTACCAATCAAAATTTCTTCCATCTGGCTGCGGGTATAGACGGTTAAGCGCTTCCAGCGGCGGATCGATTCAGCGACTTCTTCCGGGGCATGGCCCGGTTCAACCCGCACCAAAACCGCATTGACGTAGGGGTTGGTGCTTTGTAAGGCAATAACCGCATCGAGCAGGCCTGGCACTCCGGGACGGTTAAAAGCAGGGTTCTCGGCCGTGCGTCGACGCTGCTCCCGGATGGCGTCATTATCTTTTAGAAACTGTGCTTCCTGAGCGTCTTTAAGAGGAATGAACACCATCGGGTCGCCATTGGAAGAGACCATCCTTCTGGTCAGGCCGACTATGGTGTAGTGGTTGCGTCGGATCCGGATACGGTCGCCAAGTTTAAATCCGGAAGTGATGTCGGCGACGGCCTCGTAATGGCTCCGGGTAATCTGGCGCCCCGCGACGAGATATGGCGGCCACCCGGGTGTCCCTGGTCCTCCAGGAGTGACGCCGGTAACCATGGCACGTACGTCACCATTTTGTTTTCCCACCTGCATGGTGAGATAAGTGATGTTTGCTGCCCGCTCCACCCCCGGCATGCCTCGAATCCCGCGCCAGATATCATCAAAGAGACTTGATGACTCAGCGTAGGGACCAAGAGTATCCTTCTGTACCACCCAGAGATCGGCACCGCTATTGTCGAGCAGCACTTTGGCATCATCCACCATGCCGCGATAAATCCCCGCCATCGACAGTGTGATGCCGATCAGCAGCCCAAGACCCATGCCGGTAAAGACAAATTTTCCCCAGGAGTGCATGATGTCGCGACCAGCCAAACTGATCATTGCGCCACTCCCTGAATATAGTCAACAACGTGAATCCGATGGCGCTTATTCAATGCATTTTCGCTGTAGGCCACTACCCGGTCACCAACCTCAAGCCCTTCAAGTACCTGCACATAGCCCTCTAAATCGGCTGTTCCCAGTGAAACCGGTGTAAAACGAAGATTACGATGTATTACCTGCCATACGCCCAACCTGCCATCGATGTGATGAATTGCGGCAGCAGGGATCACCGGTGCAGCCATGAGCGCCGGTAAGGTAATCGTTACTTCGGTCAGCTCGCCGATCGGCGGCATCGGATCGGGAAGTTGATCAAAGACAACTTTGGCCAGTATTTCCTCTGTTACTGCGTCTGCCAGGGGTTCAACTCTCAGAATACATCCAGTCTGCTGTCTGCCTGTCCGGGATCGTAATGTGATCCGGGCCGATAAACCGGCGGCGAGACCTTGTGCGCGAAGCTGATCGAAACGAACATTGACCCAAAGCGCATTTGGATCAATCAGCACCACGACCGCCTGACCCGCGACTACGGTGGTTCCCGGGTCGGCATCACGCGAGACCACCAAACCATCGACCGGTGCAATCAATGATAAATTACTGCGTTGTGCCTTTAGCGCCTCTCGCTCGGCACGTACACGGGACAGCTCTTCCTGTGCTGCGATCAATCCCGCTTTCGCAACCAGGAGGTCTTGCTGCTTGGCGGCCGCTATTTCCTCACTGGTGGAGCGCGCTTTAAGTAGCTGCCCGTAACGTAAAGCCTGTAACTGCGCATAATCTTTACGCGCCTGCGCTTCATTTAACTGAGCGTTTGCTCGATTCAGCAAGGCATTCTGCGCCCTGATACGTTCATCAAGATCCACCGGATCCATTTCGCCAAGTACCTGACCGGTCTTGACACGTTCACCAACGTGTACGTCCAGACGTTTAACCCGTCCCGCAAACGTGGGACCAATCTTGTAGGTATAACGGGCCTCAATGGTTCCTGTGCCGAATAGTTCCGGTGAAATGCTCTTGCTTTCGACGGCGGCCAATACAACCGATACCGGAGCAAGCGGTCCTGAACGCAAGGCCACATAGACAAAAAGTGCAAGCAGAGGAACAAGTACGGCGATCAGTGTCAATGTGGTTTTTTGGAAAGGCAATCTTTTCATGATGCACTCCTGATGCCCTGCTGATAGATGGCAAAAACGTTCGGTGCATCGCGACGCATATGGCTCACATCTCCAGCGATCAACGATTGCATAACCAATCCTTGAACAGTGCCGATGAAGAGCGTGGCTGCAGCCTTGCTATCAAGTGTTTCATCAAATTCACCGCAGCACTTTCCCTGTTCAAATAAACGATTGAGGTGTTTCCTATACCGGCGGATGAGCATTTGTGCTATTTGCTTGGGCGCGGTTTCTTCAGAGTGTTGCAATTCACCAAACAACATACGGGGAATACCGGGGTGCTCTGTTATAAAGTCCACATGCGCCATAAACATACGTTTAAGTGCGGCAAGAGGAGAGGGCTCTGCACAAATTTCTTTTTCAATGCGGGAAATTAATCGTTCGGCCACCCATTCCATAACCGCCTGTAAGATGGCAGCTTTATTTGGGAAATGACGAAAGAGCGCACCCTGGGTCAGTCCCATGCGTTCGGCAATGGAGGCTGTGGTAATTTCGTTCGGGTTCTGTTCTCCGGCCAGCTCAACCACCGCTTCCACCGTTAACGCCCGTCGTTTCCCAGCGGAAAGATATTTATTTGATGAGTTCATATTAGTTTCCACATAAAGTAAGTAATTGATTACTATCTTTGTTTTTCATTGAGATTTGTCAACCGGTTTTTTTAAAAAATGTCTTTCAGTTTTAGAAATGGTAGGTTGTAAACGCAGGTATCCGGTTGGAGTTTGTTTGATTCATACCGCGATCGGTATAGATACCCCCGAGTAAACTCGGGGGTCTTTTTTCATCACAGCTCCTCTCGGAGCTGACTTGAACGCCGCGAAACTTTGCGTTCGCGGCAATCAGGAGGCTCATTCATCCACGGCTAAAGCTGTGGTGTTCTGTCTTCGCTCGCATAAAACTTCTATGAGTTAATACAAAAACTTTTTTTGAGCTTGTATGTCGCTGTTTGAAAAGTTATCATAATTTTGTCGAAATTAGAAAATACTGGTTTCCGTGCGACTACGCCGGCGGCAGGCGGGTTCGCAAAAACAGAATGCCGTGAATGGTTACGAAAAAAGGTAGGGATAAGATGTATACTCGATATCATAGAGCGCAGGAGAAGTCCGTCGTGCGGTGTATTGTTCTTCATGTCTGTGTCGGTCTTGTTCTTCTGTTCCCTTGTCTGGCGGCCGCCGGTCTGTTCACGGGGGCCACGTTCACTGAGGACTTCGAGAACGGCTTTGACGGATGGACGCTCTGGCATGGAAGTGGAACCACAGACTGGCGCATTTCGACACCGCTCGTTGCGCACAGCGGAATGAATGTCGCCTATTCCTCTGTGCTGGATGCGTATCGCACACAGGCGATCATCTCGCCCGAGCTGACCGCCGGGGATTCAGCCGTTTTGGTCGATTATTACCACCTGTACAACAACCAGGGGAGTGACGAGGTATCGCTCAAGATTTCGGTCAATGACGGCGCTTGGCAGATGGTCAAGCTCTATCCAACCGCCGGCAATGGAATCCCTAGAACGGTTGGAATGTACGCAGCGCAAGTCCCGAATTATCTTACGAATATGTCCGTTTACCTGCACGAGACGATCGATCTCTCCTCCTTTCTATCCGCCAACGACACCTTTAAGCTGATCTTCTACACTGGCGCGGATTACAACTACCCGTCCCCCGGATGGGCTGTGGATGACATTACCGTCACCGGTCTGATCCCCGAACCGGGGGCATCGTCCCTTATGATCTTCATCTGCGCGATTATTTTCCTGCGCCGGTGGTGGATCGAACGGCGGTGAGTACGTGATTGCGCAAGGAGGTATTCCGGCAGTCGTCCGGATCATCGCTCTGCCGCTGATATATTGCGGAGTCAGTATAGCGCCGGTAAAATGTGGGGCAGGCACTTCTACCTGCCCTTTTTCATACCGGTAAAGTAAAACGTCCGGATCAAATCAAGGTGAACCGCTCAAACTGATTGCGGATCAACTTCGCAGTATCGCAGCTACTGTGACGGGCATCATTGTTACAGAAACACCGCGCAGCCTAATGGTTAAGATCTTGTTCTAAAAATTCCATCGGCTTCAGTGCCGGCACCGGATCCGTTTTCAGGGTGAGGGCGCCGACGGGGCAGAATTTTACAATATCCGGCAGGTGTTCGTCGTTAATTAAAACCAGCTGCCGGTCGAGCGCCGGTTTGACGCGGGCTGAAAATCCGCGTCCGGCAAACCCCATGCATGGACTGTCAAGCAGTTCATCGCACGCGCGCACGCAGTTACCGCACTGAATACATTTATGTTCTTCATACACAACCACGGCGTGCGAATCGTCTCGCCGGTACTCGCGCCGTGCGCCGGCATAGCGGCTGGCATCCACATCGCATACTGTCGCGCAACTGCGCAGGGCGCAGTCGCGCGCGTCTCGGCAGCCGCATTCCATACAGCGCCGGGCTTCAGCGCGCGCCTGTTCAACGGTGAACCCGGTTTCGACCTCTTCAAATGTTTTCGTGCGCTTCTCTGTGTCGAGGTGCGGCATCGGAATACGCGGCGATTTTTCAAACCGGTCGAACACCGCCGCCGGAATTTCATGCAGCTCACCCATGGTATGATTATAGTATTCCGGCGCGCCGGAAACGGGTTCACCGCGCAAATACTGATCAATCGCAAACGCGGCGTGGCGTCCGGCCGCCACGGCATTCACCGCAATATCGGCGCCGGTCACGCAGTCGCCGCCGGCAAACACTCCGGCGACAGATGTCTCACCGGTTTTTTCATTGGCAAGAATCGAGCGCCATTTCGTTGTTTCAAGTTCCGGCACGGCGGAGGCATCCACCGTTTGCCCGATGGCGGTAATCACCGTATCCGCCTGGATTTCAAATTCAGAATTTTGCACCGGCACCGGCGACCGGCGTCCGGAGGCATCCGGTGCGCCGAGCTCCATGCGAATGCAGGTGAGTTTCAGCCCGCTGCCAGACGGTTCAATTTTCACCGGCGCGGCCAGCGGTTCGAGTGTTATGCCTTCTGCGAGCGCCGCTTCAATTTCTTCGTTCCACGCCGGCATTTGCTCGCGTGCGCGGCGGTAGAGAATGCGTACATCGCCGGCACCGAGCCGCAGTGCGGTGCGCGCCGCGTCTATTGCCGTATTTCCGCCGCCGACAACAATCACCCTTTTTCCGACGGTCTGATGTTCATCGCGCGAAATGCGTTCGAGAAATTTAATGCCGCTTTCAACGCCGGCGAGCTCTTCGCCCGGCGTGCGCATCAACGATGCTGTCTGCGCGCCGAGTCCAAGAAACACCGCATCAAATATGTCGCGCAGTTGTTTGAATGAAATGTCCCTGCCGAGTTTCTGATTGAAACAGAATTTGGCGCCGAGTTTTTTAATGACGTCAACTTCGCTGTCAATCACGTCGCGCGGCAGGCGGTACGACGGAATTCCATAGCGGATCATGCCGCCGGGATTTTCGTGCGCGTCAAACACAGTGCACTGATGCCCCATCAGTTGCAGATAAAAGGCTGCCGAAAGTCCGGCGGGACCGGCGCCGACGATAGCGATAGTTTTTCCGGAGGCAGGGCGCTTTGCCGGAATTCTTTCTCCGGCCTGATCCGCCGCAAAACGTTTCAGCTGACAGATAGCGATCGGCTCTTCAACCAGCTGCCGGCGGCAGGCGGTTTCGCACGGGCGCGTGCAGACGCGACCGAGACAGCCGGCGAGCGGCATATTGTTTTGGATCAGCTCCAGCGCCGCAACATCGTCGCCGGCGGCAATAAGACTGATGAATCCCGGAATATCAATTCCGGCAGGGCAGGCGGTCATACAGGGGCCGAGGCAGTCGCCGAAATGATCGGACAGTAAAAGTTCAAGGCAGGTCTTGCGCGCCGATTTTACGCGGTTGTTTTCAGTATTCACCACCATGCCTTCGGTGATGACGGTGGAACACGCCGGCACGAGTGCGCGGCGGCCTTCAACCTCCACCGCGCAAACGAAACAGGATGCAAACGGTTTCAATTTTTCATTATGACAGAACGAAGGCACATAAAATCCTTCTCGCCGCGCCACCTCCAGGAGGGTGGTTCCTTCCGGCGCGGAGACCGGCTGTCCGTTTAAAATTAAGTTCACATTTTTCATGGTTAAATTTGAAAATTTTTTGTCGAAGGTCGGAAAACACGGATTTTTGGCTGCCAAATTTTCGACGTTAAGACCTGCGACCTTTAGTCTTTAAGACGTTCTTGTCATATTACTTTTACCGCTTCGAAGTTGCAGACATCGCGACAGACGCCGCAATGGATGCAGAGTTCCTGATTGATCACATGCTGTTTTTTCGGTGCGCCGGCGATGGCATTCACCGGACACTGTTTGGCGCAAACGGTACAGCCGGTACATTGGTCTGTGATTTCAAACCCGCACAGATTTTTACATTTTCCGGCACGGCATTTTTTATCGTGAATGTGTTCTTCGTATTCGTGCCGGAAATAGCGCAGGGTGGTTTGCACCGGATTGGGCGCGGTCTGTCCGAGCCCGCACAGGCTGGTATCTTTAACTTTCACAGACAGCTCTTCGAGTTCAGCGATATCTTCCGGCCTGCCGTCGCCGTCGCAGATGCGCGTTAAAATTTCGAGCATGCGTTTGGTGCCGATGCGGCAGAAGGTGCATTTGCCGCACGATTCATGCTGTGTGAAATCAAGGAAATAGCGCGCGACGTCGACCATGCAGGTTGTATCATCGAGCACAATCATTCCGCCGGAACCCATAATGGCGCCGGTGCGCATCAGTTCGTCATAATCAATATGTGTACTCGCAAACAGCTCTGCCGGTATGCAGCCGCCGGACGGACCGCCCATCTGCACCGCTTTCACCGGACGTTTGGTGCCGGTGCCGCCGCCGATCTCTTCAATAATTTCGGCGAGCGAAATGCCCATCGGAACTTCAATCAGACCGCTGCGTTTAATTTTTCCGGCCAGCGCAAAAACTTTGGTGCCCTTTGATTTTTCGGTGCCGATGGCAGAATAGGCTTCAGCGCCGTTACGGATAATCCACGGCACACCGGCCAGCGTTTCAACGTTGTTGATGGTTGTCGGTTTGCCGAACAGTCCGGACTGCGCCGGAAACGGCGGGCGCAGGCGCGGCATGCCGCGCTGACCTTCAATCGACGCCATCAGCGCCGTCTCTTCACCGCATACAAATGCGCCGGCGCCTTCTTGAATATGAAGCTCAAACGAAAAATCTGTGCTGAGAATGTTTTTGCCGAGGTAGCCGCGCGCTCCCGCGTCGGCGATGGCCATTTTCAACCGCCTGATCGCCAGCGGATATTCGGCGCGGCAGTAAATATATCCTTCGTTTGCGCCGGTGGCAAACGCCTGAATCGTGATGCCTTCGAGCACCGCAAACGGATCGCTTTCCAGCGTCGTGCGGTCCATAAATGCGCCGGGGTCGCCTTCGTCGGCGTTACAAATTACATATTTTTTTTCGTTCAGCTCTTTCAGGGCAAATTTCCATTTCAATCCGGTCGGAAAACCGGCGCCGCCGCGGCCGCGCAATCCGGATGCAATCACCGTTTCGCACACATCCGCCGGCGACATGGTTTTCAGCACTTTCTCCAGCGCCTGATAGCCGCCCGCCACGAGATACGCATTGAGCGATTCCGGATTAATTTTACCGCAGTTTCCGAGTATGATGCGGTGCTGCTTGCCGGTAAGCTGAACAAAATCCGGCCTTGAATCGTCGGCAATCCACTGTGCAACCGGCGTGCCGTTCCGCAGATGATCGGCAATAATTTTATTCAGTTTTGCCGGATTCACCGCCATGTAAAGGAACTGCTTTCCGGCGGCATCCGTTACGCGGATTTGCGGCTCCGCATGACAGAATCCGAGACAGCCCATGATGCTCAGTTCGGCATCTACTGTGCCGGCGGCGGCAGCCGCATGCAGCCGGTTGTAAACGTTTTGTGAACCGGCGGCAATGTTGCAGCTGCTCATGCCGACTGCAATTTTAAAAGGAGAGACGCTAGACATGGTTTTTTATCGGTTAAACGTTATTCGTTGCTGGTTCATTCATTCTTTGCACTTCGGGCCTTCGCTCGTGGCTTTTTCTCTAAATTGTCAATCAGTGCGGCAGCAGATTTACGATCCAGTTTTGCATGCGCCGCTTCATCCACCATCACCACCGGCGCGAGCGAGCAGCAGCCGACGCAGGCGACGGATGACAGCGTATATTTTCCGTCAGCCGTTGTTTCACCGTCTTTAATCCCCAGCCGTGTTTCCAGTGCTTCCGTTAAACCCGGCGCACCGCCGACGTGACACGCGGTGCCGTGGCACACTTTAATAATGACTTCACCGACCGGCTCCAGACGGAACTGCGAATAGAAGGTTGCCGCGCCGTAAAGCTGGGTTTCTGTCATATCCGTGTGGGCAGCGATGTATTCGATCGCCTTCTTCGGAATAAAACGGAATTCATTTTGCACCGCCTGCAGCAGCGGAATCGCCAGTGCCGGATCACTGCCGATCTGCTTGATCAGCTTCGCCACCTTTTTTTCAATATCACAACGACAATTTGCCATAACAAAAATACTTTCGTATTAAAAAATGTAAAACAAACCATAATTTGATGATAGTTCAAGTCCTGAACACCGGCAGCACAAACTTAAACTCAATCTAAGAACAGCACAGTTGTTTCTGCAATCCATTTTCTTGCTTGTCTGCCTGTTGTCCGTAACCTATACTGACATCGCATTGGAGTTATATTTACTACATAAAGGAAACCGGTAACGTGCAACAGTTTGATGATAAACAATGGAAGACGCTGAAACAGAAACTCATGCGGTCAAAACAAATTCCGGACATGAAAATGGGTGAGCCGGAGAAAGAATATGTTTCATCGCGCGGCCGTGATATTCTGGAACTTCACGCCACCGACTTTGTCCGCAAACGCCTGGCGCCGGCCGAACCGAAAAATGACGGTTTTCAAACTCCGTCCAAAGGACATCCGGTGTTCATTGCCCAGCATGCCACCGGCACCAGTGACCGGGCCAAGCTCGCAAAATTTCATAACATCCGCGCCGGCGCTGCAATGACGGAAAAACAGATTACGTATGTGGTTGGAATTATTCTGCGCTGGATCGAGGATCAGGTCGGCAGCTTTACTTGAATTACTGCCGGCTCGAAAAAAAACTTTCACCGGCGGATGAATGTCATTACAGTTCCCTGAAGATTGTAATTTTCAGCCGCATGGATCCCGAAATCATAGTACGCAATAACCACCCTGTCAGCCGCCGGCATATCAGTTCCGCTGCCTTGAAGGTTTTATATGGATTGAACGATGCCGGTTACACCGCATATCTCGCCGGCGGCGGTGTGCGCGACCTGCTGCTCGGGCGCGCGCCAAAAGATTTCGATATCGCCACCAGTGCTACACCGGAAGAGGTCAAAAAAGTATTCCGCAACTGCCGGCTCATCGGTCGCCGGTTCCGGCTGGCGCACGTCTATTTCCGTAACGAAATCGTTGAGGTTTCCACCTTTCGTGCGCTCAATCCGGTGTCGAATGCCGAAGACGATACATTTCTTTCTAAAGACGGGCTTGTCCTGCGCGATAATGTATTCGGCACTCCCGAAGAGGATGCTCTCCGGCGTGACTTCACTATGAATGCGCTTTTTTATAACGTTGCCGATTATTCCATCATTGATTACGTGCACGGCCGTGACGACATCCAGCGGCGTATCATCCGTGTGATCGGCGATCCGGATCAGCGTTTTATTGAAGATCCTGTCCGGATTCTGCGTGCTGTCCGTTTTGCCGCCTGTCTCGACTTTACTATCGAACAGTCAGCGCAGGAAGCCATCCGCCGGAATGCTCCTCTGCTCGAAGGCTGTTCGTCATCACGGCTCTACGAGGAAATTCTGAGACTCTGCAACTGCGGCCGCTCCGTCCGGTTTTTTCAGCTGTTTAATGAACTCAACGTTCAGGAACATTTATTCCCCGAACTTTCTGCGTGGATGAAAATGCCGGATGGCGGCAGTAAAACGCACTGGCTTGAAAAAAGTTTTTTGCAGATCGACCGCTGGCGCGCCGCCGGCATATTGATTGATCCCGCTCTGTTTTTTACGCTCATTTTTGGCGAATATCATGAATGGGCTGCCGCACAACTCATGAAATCCGAAAACCTTTCACTTGCGGCCGCGCTGCAGGAAGCTGTTGCGCGGCATTTGCGGCAGATCGACCGCATTCTCATTCCAAAATCTGTGACTCACCGCATTGCCGAAATTATGAGCTGCCAGCCGCGGTTTCTGCGCATCACGCCGAAAAATTATCAGCGCTTCAGTACGCATCGTGCATTTCTCGACGCATTTCTATATTTTAAATTTTCCGCACGCACCACCGGCTGCAACATCGCCGAATTTGAATGGTGGGACAAACAGCGAAAACGCTAAAGCGTATTAAGAAAAATTATAGCCACAAGAAACACAAAAATACACAAAAGTGTAATGTATCGCAGGCATCTTTGCCTGCCTTGGGAAATCCGTAGATAACGCAGATGAATGCAGATGTTTAAACCACGGGATACACAACACACACGGAAGTTTTGCAGAAAGCATCAGGCATTCATGGATTAGCAGAGAGGCAGAGTAGTAGACGCGGCGCCCTCGCCGCGTTCCGTGTTCAGGGTTTTCAGTTTACAGTTGAGAGTTGAAAAGTTCTCAGTGTGCTCTGCGGTTTATCAATTATTCGGCCCATAATTATTTGGTGATTTTTGCGGCTATACATTAATTTAAGGGTCATGACTAGGACAGAGGCCGAAAAAAGGCTGAAGTCTAGTTATGGCAATAAGAAACAAGTATATTTATCGTTCAAAAATTTCTGAAACTGAATTTCGCCAATTCGTCAGGCTTTTTTGTGTGGATTTAAATGCCACTCAAATTGCCCGGGTTGCTGGTTTAAACCGAAACACTGCAAACAGGTTATTACAGGGAATAAGAGAACGAATTGCCCTGGCCTGTGAAGCTGAATCGCCTGTTTCTGGCGAGGTTGAGGTTGATGAAAGTTATTTTGGTGCCCGCCGTGTTCGTGGTCTTAGAGGGCGAGGAGCCAGAGGAAAAACCATCGTATTTGGCCTCGTTAAAAGACAAGGCCGTGTTTATACAGAAATAGTCCCGGACTGCTCCAGAGCGACCTTGCAAGGTATTATTCGAGGTCGTGCAGACCCTGAAAGCGTTATTCATTCTGACGGCTGGCGTGGCTATAAGGGTCTTGTGGACCTTGGCTATCAAAAGCGTTATCGAGTGCAACACGGAGAAAATGAATTTGCGAACAAACCGTGTCATATTAATGGAATAGAAAGTTTTTGGGCCTATGCCAAGACTCGTCTGATTCGTTTCAGAGGGATGCAAAAACACACGTTCTATTTTCATTTGAAGGAATGTGAATTCCGGTTTAATCATAGGCACGAAGATTTGTATAAAATAGTCTTAAAAATGTGCAGAGAAAAACCTCTGTCCTAGTCATGACCCTTAATTTATTCTTATCGCGAAGAGCAGAATTGCCATTCCCTGTGGGCACTGCTTCCACAGGCTCAGTCCTGCCGGCTCAATTCATCAGTATAAAAAAGGCAGACAGGAATGTCTGCCCGCGTTTAGCGGCGCTCGCCGGCGGATGCCGTTATTTTTCAATTCGTGCGGCGGACAGCTCAACGTGTGCCGGTCCCGCCGAAACAATTCACCTGAAAACATCTAATCCGCAACGCCGGCGGCGCGATTTAATGCAGCAGTGATATTTTGCGCAAAGTCCTGCCGGATCGCAGTGGTGAGCGCCTGAGTCGTTTTGGCTTCGGCTTCGGCCACTGCATAACGTTCCGAATGTTTGTCATGGAATCTAACGAGTGTACGGCCGCTACGATCAGCCAGGCGCAGTGTGAGCGTATATTTTATATCGGCATTGCGGTGATCTTTGGTCTGCGAAACAGAAGGCTCGAATTTTCCAGTAACGAAAAGCGTGCCGTTGGTTGCCGGGGTTAATCCGGCGGCACGGACGGTTTCAGTGATGAGTCCGGAAATAATGCCGGAAGTGTCGTTTTCAATGGAAATACGAACGGTTGCGACCGTCGATGCCGCTGCTGCCCGGGCGAATAAGTCGCTCAGCGAATAACCGGGGTCAAAATCCGCCGCAGCTAACGGATACAGCAGCGCGGTGCGAATAATCAGCAGTTGATTCTGCATTGCGGTGAGTGTTGCCGCCCGGCAGAGCGCATAGCGGCTGAAAGGATCGAGCGGCGAAATCTGTTCGGCGCGGGCGGTGAGGGCGCGGACTTTTACAGCACCGGCTTCCATGCCGGATGCAAACGGCCGGGCTGTTTCGCCGCGATCGGCGTAAGCGATGGTGTGCGTGGTTTGATTGGAATCAGTATAATTTTTGCCGATTTTTATTTTTGGCACCGGAATTTTTTCCGGTTGAACCGGTGCCGCCGGATTATACACCGGCCGGAAATTCGCCGGCAGCCCGAACGCTGCGTAGGTTTGTCCGGCAATCCGGCGCGATTCCTGCATCTGAATATTATATTTCAGCAGCACGTTTTCTTTTGCTTTTTTCTTCGCCGTATGGAGATTCATCCCGGATCCTTTAGCGAAAATATATTGATCCGGCGGATAAAACCGCTCCGGGAAATAGACCCACTCCGGTGTTTTTTTCGGTGTGCTGCCCGGCGTAAGGCACGAAACGGAAAGAAAACAAAGCGGAAGCAGAACACTGGGCAGAAGTTTTTTCATGTATTGTATAATGAACTGTTTCATACCGGAAAAACAGCAGAAAATTTTTTGACCGGATGGGTGAGTGCATGCATGATTCCAAATGATCAGTTACTAACATTTAATAACCACGTTCATGAAAATCGGCATTATTGATTACGGTATGGGAAATCTGGGCAGTGTGCTGAACGCATTCCGGTTTCTGAAGCTCGATGCGGAGATAATTACCGCACCGGCACAAATGGATGCCTGCCGCGCAATCATTCTGCCCGGCGTCGGCGCGTTTAAAGAATGCATGCAGCATTTAACGGAACACGGATTCATCGAGCCGGTGTGCAGCTGGATTAAATCCGGCAATCCGTTTATGGGCATGTGTCTGGGACTGCAAATGCTGTTTGAACGCTCTGAGGAGTCGCCCGGTGTTGCCGGACTCGGTATTTTTGCCGGCACGGTAAAAAAATTTAATTTTAATGCAATGGCTGCGGATGGGGTGCCCTCATCCGGTGAATTAAAAATCCCGCAAATCGGCTGGAATGCAGTAGGGCAGGTTCAGCCGGATTGTCCGGCGTTCGCCGGAATTGTCGATAACGCCTGGTTTTACTTTGTGCATTCCTATTATGTGCTGCCGGCAGACAGCGCCATTATCGCCGGAACAACGGACTATGGTATCAGTTATTGTTCCGCCGTCTGGAAAGACAACCTCTTCGCCGTTCAGTTTCATCCCGAAAAAAGCCAGTCCGCCGGATTGCAGATGATGAAGAATTTTGTGGCGACTAACCGCGAATGAACGGAAATTTTCGCGAATAAAAATGAATAAGAACGGCGTTTCAGGCAGTCCCGTCGATCCTGTAAATCCTGTCTAAAAAATTCCGGCGATACGGATTTCTGACTTTAGACCTTTGACCTTCAGACCTTCGACCTACTAGTTCCTTTCAATGATTACAATTATTCCGGCAATTGATTTAAAGGGCGGGTACTGGCTCGTTGCCGGCGATGTCATGCAGCCCGTGGAAGAAAAAGCGACACCCAAAATGAAACTGGCCGATGTGCTCGATGATATGAGCCGCATGCAGCTTGAAGCTATTCCGGTAACCCGCGGTGACGGTACCCCGCTGCATCTGTGAAGAACTCGTGCGCCGCACCTCGGTTTGCTACTAAAGCCGATATGCTAAAAACATCTTGATTATCCCGGCTGATGTTCATTGTCCGTCAACCGGTCTGCAGGAGATGGTATCTGTCATCAGCTATTCAGCATCGTCAGGGGGTCTATTATCAGCGTCTCCGGCAGCGGCGCCTCCGGAACCTGTGTCACGCCGGTCTTGCTACGAGATCATCTGGTGTTAAATAATAAATATATGATACGGATATTAACCGGTTAACAGAAGAAAGGGTAGTATGACTACTGATTTCATACTAGACATATCTAAAGTTGTTTTCTCTTAACTGAAAGGAAATATCTATGCACATGTTGATTATTCTGGTTTATGCCCTGTTTTTTTATGTACCGGAAGGGCGCAGCGCCGCCACTGCGAATAAAGCGTTTCCGCCGGAAATAGCGGGCTGGAGCGACGCAGAAAAAGAGCAGCAGCGAGAAGCCGGGATAGAAATTTTTGACGGAATTCAGGCGGCGGCTGAATCCGGTGTTCAGGAATTTACTGTGCCGCCGGGACATTACCGGATAACAAAATCATGGAATTTCAATAACTTTTCAAATTTAACGGTAAACGGCAGCAATGCGGTGCTTTGGATTGAGGATATTTCAGCCAGTATCTTTTTTAAAAACTGCGAAAATGTCCGGTTCTGTGGATTCACGGTGGATTTTGATCCGGTGCCGTATGTCCAGGGAGAAATTGTTGCCATCAATAATGGTGCAATGACGATTGATCTGCGTGTTGATGAGGGATTTTTTCCTGCCGTAAATCTCCTTTTAAGGGGATTGGGTTCGCCGGTGGCGCTGTTTGATGCGCAAACCCGGAAATTAAAACCGGATTTTATGAAGCGTCCAATTGTCAAGGGTTCTGTTGAACAGATTGATGAGGAAACAATCCGGTTCAAACTGAGCGGCTATCAGAATCTGACATTAACACAGATGAACTATAAAAACGGCGATCCCCTTGTGATTCCCCTGCGGCGTGTTCCGCTCTTCTGGCTGTATGATTCGCAGGGTGTAACCTTTGAGCATGTTTCGGTCTATACCGCCGCCGGTATGGCATTCCGCATGCATCGCTGTCAGGAAACGGCATTTAAATATGTTAATATTGCCCGTCGCCCGGACAGTGATCGCCTGCTGTCAATCTGTGCGGACGCATTCCATGGCATAAACAGCCATGGTATTCTCGTTGAAAACTGTTCGATTGAAGACATCGGCGACGATGTCTTGAATTACCACTCTTATTATTCTGTCGTGCTGCAGCAGAAAGCGGCGGACACGCTGTTGATCAGCGATACATATTGGGAAATGGGATTGGATCAGCTTAATCTCGCAGGAAAGACCGTTGAATTTTACGATGCGCTGACCGGAAAAATGATCGGATCATCAAAAATTACGGCGTTTAATCCGATTCCGTTCACGCCGGAGATAGAGCAGTTAATTGAAAACCTGCCGGCAAATCATTTCGTAATTCCAAGTGATGTCAATACATACAGCAATCAGGGCGAAATCCAGCTGGCCGATCCTATTACGCTGCCCGCCGGCACACTGGTTGGTTTGCCGCACTATTCATCCGACTTTGTGATCCGCTCAAACCGGTGTATGAATATCCGGAGTCGGGGTATTATTGTTCAGGGACGAACAGGTATTATTGAAGGGAACCGGTTCGAATGGATGACGCATTGCCCGGTATCTATAGGACCGATGGCCGCTCAGTCGCCGGCGAACAGTTATGCCGAAAGCGGAACGGGCGGTGATATTGTGATCAGCAACAATGTGATGATTGATACCTCGTTCGGGCAGACCATTCGCAGTGACTGGCATTTGCAGCGCGGCGCCATTACAATTTTTGGAATTGAGAAATCCGGCGGAGCCATCACAAATTATTCCACCAGAACAGTTGCCATCGAAAACAATCAGATTATCCGGAGCGGATTATGCGCTGTTTATGCGCAATCGGTTGACGGCCTTACGGTGGCGAATAATGAGATTACCAATCCGCAGATGTTTGATGTGATCGGCACTATAGCGCAGCCGTTTTCCCCGGATTCGGCGATCATGATCGGCGATGCAAAAAATGTAACGATTCGCGGAAATACATTTTCGTTATCTAAAAAAACTAAGTATAAATTAAAATCGATGGGCGGGATCGATTTTTCGACGCTGGACAGTGATCTTCCCGTCGGAACCACCCAATAAGGGGATTTTGTGAAGTGAAAAAGTTATTGATGTGCATCTTATGCTGGAGTGGTTTTATGAATGCAGAAGAGATTGTTTTGCGTAATGCCAATGCAGAGGCGGTTGTCCGTCCGGACATCGGCCGCGTTATTTCGTTCCGTCGCGCCGGCGGCGAAAACCGGCTGTGGGTTGCAGAGGATCCGGTTGCGTTCGGCAATGCTGTTCCGCTTTACGGCGGCGTGAAGATTCTGGTGGCTCCGGAGCTGTTTTGGAAGCAGATTCGCGGTCGGCATTTGCCGGATGCGGAAACCGACGGTTCTCCATGGACGGTGCTGGAAAAAACAGATGGCTCTGTCACGCTGAAGACGTTTGTGAAGGATGTCAGTGCCTCTGTGTGCTGGCGCATCACGCTGGATGCTGAGCAGCCTGTGCTGACAATGGATTACACAGTTGAGCGGGCGGGGGATAATCCGTTTCCGGTGTATTTATGGAGTGTCGCTCAGGCCCCGCTGCGCGGTGATGTGTATGTTTCGCGTGAACCGCATGTGGAAGATATCTTTGCCAACTGTATCCGGCAGCCGGCATTGGATGAGCAGGTGACACATTATGAGGATCTGCGCGCCTTAAAATTTTCCGGCACAGGAATCACTGTTCCGCTGAAACTTGGCAGTTACGGGCAATGGCTCGCTAAGATTGAACATGGTGAAGCATTCATTATTTGCGCGCCGGCACCGGAGAAGAAACCGTATCTTGACGGTAGTAATCTGCAGGTTTTTTCGTGGGACGGACGTTACCCTTTCTATGAAATGGAAGTCACCAGTCCGGTTCATTTCCTGCGTGCCGGAGAATCATTTTCCACACAGGAAAAATGGCTGCTGACAGAAATTTCCGGCAGCACGCCGGAAGAAATTATTCAACAGGTGCAGTCAAAAATTCAGCAGGTATTTCCGGCGGCGGTTAAATGCGAATAATTGCAGCGTTATCGGCAGAAATTAAAAAATCATTTATGCTGGCGCTGCATTTTTTGAGGTAAGCAGTGTTGTTCCTTCGTTCCAAATGGTTGGCACCTGGATTGTCAGAGGACGGTTCTGCTGTCCGTATTCATGACGCATAAGCATTCCGTGAAGTGTGTCAACAAGAATGCGGCATACAGCGTCACGCTGCTGCAACAGTCCGGAAATATGGAGTTGTGACGGAAGAATATCCGAGCAGAAGAATCCAATATCCTGAGGGATGCGAAGACCGTGTTTTTTTAGGATTTCCGGAACTTTATTTGCGTTGTTGGAGATAAGAACATCCGGCTTTTCTTTGTAGAACCACTGCATGAACTTTTTTTCAAATTGTTCCAGAGTAGTGCCTGTTGTGTATTTTAATGATTTAAAACACAGTCCTTTTTTTTGCCAGAGTTGTACTGCGGAATCAAATCCTGCTTTCAAAAAATAAAGGGTTTCGTCCGTTTCAACATATGCCGGACATTGATAACCGCGATCATGTAATCCAATGACCGCATCGTACATATCCTGATATGAATTACAGATGACATTATGTGAAAAACGATCGCCGTGATCAGCACAATAGCTGACAACAGAAAAATTACTCCAGTCGATATACCAGTCAGAAATTTTATGAAAAACCGCCGGAATAATAACTCCCCGGATACCTCTTGTATGCAGAATACGGCTTAATGCCAGCTGTTCTTTTTTTGTTTTACCGACTATGAAAGATTCAAGCCGGTATCTCATTAAGGAACATGAAGTTTGCAGGTTTTCATTCCAAAGCTGCCGGTGTTGAGATTTTAAGAACGGTGTCGTATTTTCATGAATCAGAAGTGCCAGTGTTTCCAGATAGGTTTTCCCGCCTTGTGTATTCACCTGTGCAAGCGCTCTGGCAGCGGGATTCGGTTTATATCCGGTTTCCCTGCAAATTTTTAAAATTTTTTGTTTTGTCGCAGGGGAAATTCTCGGATTGTTGTTTAGTGCCAGAGAAACGGTTGCCGCACTGACTCCGGCAAGTTCAGCAATATCTTTCATGGTTGTGATCTTATCCATATCTGGAGATTATATGCGGTAGATTTTGTTTTTTCACGCATATTTTTTATATTTCACGCGATTAACTGAAAAATCTGTTGGATTTGCCGTGAGCGTATTTATATTGCTTTATATAAATTTAACGGAGGCTGATTTATGCTTAGAGCGATCATGGGAATGCTGGTGACAGTTTCAAATGCGCTGGTTGCAGAGCTTGCGATTCATAATGCGCCGGACACAATCCCTGTGAGTGAAAAGTATTCTTTAACGATTAACGGTGAAGCCTGTCGTGTGCAGGAGGTATATGCAGACTTCATGGCTGTGGATCGCGATGATGCAACTTTTCAAAAGTATGGCATGGCTAATTTCAGTTTTTCTGATCCGGTTGAATTGAAAATCCGTGTCTCAGATGAGGCTGTAAAATCTGCAGTTGTGCGTCCGTTATCGCGTGGTATTACGCCGGAAATATCGGGGAATGAAATTACGCTGACACTGCCGGAGCCAATGTATGTTGTGCTGGAAGTTAATAATGATCCGTCAAGTGAGCTTCATATTTTCGGAAATCCTGTTGAACAGGATGTACCGAATGTCAGCGGTGAGGATGTTATAAAAATTCAGCCGCGCACAGATTACGGTGCCGATGAAATTACAGACATCATCAAAAATAAACCCGGTGCGCTGGTTTATTTCGCTCCGGGACTTTATGCGGGAAAAGAAAAAGCGTTGCGGATTATTCCGGCAGAAGGGCAGACACTGTATTTCGCCGGCGGAGCCTACATGAACGGATGCACTTTTCGCATTAATGCGGATAATGTGACACTGCGCGGGCGCGGTGTGATTGATAAAAACGCGGATAAAAGCTATTCGGCCAAAGGCCAGATGCTGTTGATGGACAACGCGAAAAACCTGAATCTTGAGGGGTTGACATTTCTCGATGCGTGGGGATGGTGCGTTGCGATGCATTATTCCGACGGCGTACACATCCGGAATTTCAAGATCATTGCTCACCGGCAGAATTCGGACGGAATTAATCCGTTATCATCAAAAAATGTGTTGATTGAAAAAAGTTTCATTCATAACGGAGATGACGGAATCGCAATTAAAGCTCTTAACGGAATTAGCACAGAAGACATCACGGTTCGTGATATGGTGATCTGGATAGATTTCGGATGGGCGGCATGCGAAATCGGAAAAGAAACAAACGGTGAATATATCAGGGATGTTCTTTTTGAAAATATTGATGTGCTGCACGCATACGGGTCTGCAATCGGAATTGGAGTAGAAGGCTCCGCAATTGTCACCAATATTACATATCGCAACATCCGTTCAGAGTGCCCTCGTGAGAAAACTCAAATGGCGCAGCCGGGATATATGATTGAGTTTCAGACCCGTGTTAAAATGCGTCCGCCGATTCCTCCGGGCGGGCATCCTCCGCCGACCGGCTGGATAGATGGTGTTCTTATCGAAAACTTACAGCTCATTGAAGAATCTCCTGATCAGAAAACAGCATGTCAGCTGATTTCATACAGCGATAAAAATCCAATAAGAAACATAAAGATTAAAGATATGAAGTGGATGGGAAAACCGGTAACAGATTTTAAAACAGGGAATTTTTATATCAGCGGCGCGGTATCTGATGTGTCATTTCAAACCGGTGAATAGACTTGGAAAATGATAATGAAATATAAGCTGATTGAAAGAGAAAAAACAGCGCGTTTGAAATTTGCGGTGAAGACGGGCTTTTTTATCCGGCTGACGCTGTGTTGAACAATAATTCAGTTATTGTTTCATCAAATTTTTACCGGGAACAAAAGACCGGTTTTTTCTGGATCAAAATTAAGAAAGGAAGTGATGCATCATTTATACAAAAATGTTCACATAGAAGGTACGCTGATATGCGGTGTGGTATGACTAAAGTAGAAATATAATATTAAAAAGGATGAATCTGATATGAAAAAAATAATAGTTAGTTCAATGTTTGGTTTAATGTGTGTTACGCAGTTTGCCGTTGCTGATTTTATTCAGAAATGGACATTTGATGATCCCGCCGGCTCAAGCCTGTTGGACGCAGCATCTTCAGGCCCGTTAAGCGTTAATGGAGCAAATTTCACATTAACGAATGCGGCAACAGATGGGGCTGGAAACTTAATTGTTTCCAACGGCTTGGGAGCTGCCAATATCAGTCTGGCGAGTCAGTCAATTACATCCGGAATCCTGTCTTTAGAGGTGAAAATTAGTGGATGGGATATGGCGTCGGCAATCCCAGCGGGAGGCGGAACCACCAGAGAGAAGTTTAATTTTATGTTTCAAGGCTCCGGCGGTACGGTTAATTTTCAGCTATTCAGAATGCCGGACAATAAATTTGATTTAAGAAGTTTTATGACCGGCGGATCATATACGGTAAAAACAACGGTCAGTAACTCGGTCGAATTTACCATGATTGTGGAGTTTAACATTGACGATGGTGAATGGCGAATCGGCTATAACACCGGAGCGGATACTGTTTACGACGCATGGGCGACGACACCGATGGCAAATATTGGAACATTTATTATAAGCAAAGAGGGTGAATGGAATGATGATGATATCCTGAAAATTGATGAAATTACGCTTACCCATACAATCCCAGAGGCTTCGTCAATTCAATTGATTTTAATTTCCTGTTGTGCAGCCGTAGTTATTCGGAAATACAGAAAAAAATGAATATTATTTAAAATAGAGATGTAATATGAAAAAGATTCAAAATCTATTGCTTGTTCTAGTTTCATTTTCTGTTGGACTGTACGCTGAAATAACCCAATGCTGGTCTTTTGATGACCCAAAAGGAACATCCCTGAAGACCGCCGCGTTTTCCGGAACTGTTTCAATTAATCCGGTGAACTTTACATTTCAGGATGCCGCAACAGACGGCAGCGGATGTCTGGTGGTTGAAAATGGAAAAGAACTCGGCAGCGCCAATGTTCCTTTAAATAGGGGTTCGCCGGTGAAAGGCGGAGTGATCTCTGTACAGGTGCGACTTTCTAAATGGCAGATAACATCTGCCTATAAAGAAGATGCCCGTGAACAGCTGGTTTTTCTGTTTCAGGATCAGGATAATAAAAACATTCAACTGCAGCTTTTCAGGACGGCAGGGAACATTGCTCTGAGAAGCTGGATGGCCGGCGGCAGCGGTGCCGCAGGACAAATTACAGTTCCTTTATCCGGAACAGATCCTGTTGTGATGGTAATGGAGCTGGATACGAATAAAAATATCTGGCGCACCGGATACGATACAGGCAGTGGATTATCGTTTTCAGAGTGGGTGAAGTCTCCAATGAAAAAACCGCACCTGTTTATTCTCCGTAAGCAGGGCGACTGGGATGACGATTATGTTCATATTGATGAAATTACTCTGACTCATAAAGAATAGAAAATTCCAGGCTGGTATGATCTGCCAGCCTTTTTTTGATGGAAAATGAAATGTTCGATGGTTTGCGAACACTTATCCAATTATTGAGTAAAACGCTTAACTCATAAATCGCTTTGATTCGTTTCCTATCTGTTGCAAATTCCGCACGTTATCATTCGGAGAGTAAAGAGGAGTTTATTTCAATGAATATGCAGTGGCTGGACTGGTCGATCGTTATTGCGGTGATGGGAATAGTGATTCTGACCGGAATTTACACGAAACGGTATGTGCAGGGTGTTGCTGATTATCTTTCCGCCAACCGGTGTGCCGGACGGTATCTGCTGACGGTGGCGCAGGGTATGTCCGGGTTGAGCGCTGCGTCATTAGTGGCGAATTACGAGAAATTTTTTCAAGCCGGCTTCCCGGCTTACTGGTGGCAGCAGATGCTGCTGCCGGTGTCCATGATTATTGCTGTCACCGGATTTATCGCGTACCGCTTCCGTGAAACACGCGCACTGACCATGGCGCAGTTCTTTGAAGTCCGCTATGGACGCAGTTTTCGCGTCTTTTCCGGCATGGTCTGCTGGTTTTCCGGCATCATGAATTACGGGATCTTCCCCGGCGTGACGGCGCGCCTGCTGATTCACCTGTGCGGCCTGCCGACCTCATTCACCGTCTACGGAATGAGCATTGCGACTTTCCCGGTGGTGATGCTGATCATGATCGGAATCGCGCTGTATCTGGCGCTGGCCGGCGGGCAGATCGCGCTGCTGGTCACGGATTTTATTCAAGGGCAGTTTTCGCTGATTGTGTTAATCGGAATTACCATCTTTCTGCTGATCAGTTTTGAATGGACAACCATCATGGAAGCGCTGAAAGCCGTGCCGCAAAACGAATCCATGCTCAATCCCTACAGCCAGTCCGACATCAAAGATTTTTCGGTTCAATTTTTCATTATGCTGGCGGTTCTCCGGTTTTATAACTTCATGGGCTGGCAGGGATCGCAGGGATATTTTTCATCGGCGCGCAACCCTCATGAAGCGAAAATGGCGGGAATTCTCAGCGTATGGCGCAGCATTGTTACGGAATTCACGATGGTGATGGCGCCGGTTATTGCCTTTGTTGTGCTGCATCATGTCGCATTTTCCAGCGATGCATCCCTGATTCAGGGCGCGCTGGATGCCATCGGCGATCCGCAGACCCGGATTCAGATGCGCACGCCGATGGTTATTGCGCACATTTTCCCTGTGGGAATGATCGGGTTCTTTGTCGCGCTGGTGATCGCGGCGGCGGTTTCCACTGACGACACCTATCTGCATTCCTGGGGCAGTATTTTCGTCCAGGACGTGCTGCTGCCGTTCAAAAAGAAAAAACTGTCGGCGCAGCAGCACCTGAAATGGCTGCGCTGGTCGGTGGTTGGCACGGCGGTGTTTGCGTTCATGTTCAGCATGCTGTTCCCGCTGAAAGATTTTATTCTGATGTATTTTCAAATCACCGGAACCATCTTCCTCGGCGGCGGAGGTTCTGTCATTATCGGCGGTCTTTACTGGAAACGCGGCACCGCCGCCGGCGCATGGACGGCGATGAGCAGCGGCTGCGTGCTGGCATTGCTCAGCGTAATCCTGCGCACGTGGTGGGATGTAATCCCCGGCATGCTTTCGATTGCCCCGCAATATCCGCTGAACGGAATGCAGGCGTCTTTCGGAATTTCGGCGATTTGCGTGCTGCTCTATGTCGTCGTTTCGTTGCTCACCTACAAACAGCCGTTTAATATGGAAAAAATGCTCCACCGCGGGGAATATGCCGTTGCGGGCGACCATCTGGCGGTTCACGAACGGCCGTCCCTGATCTGGCGGATTCTGGGCGTGAGCAAAGAATACAGCCTGGCGGATAAAATTATTGCATCCGGCGTTACCGGCTATGCGCTCCTGTGGGTGGTTCTGTTCGCCACCGGTGCAACGCTGAACGCCTCGATGCAAATCTCTGACAACGTCTGGGGGCAGTTCTGGTATTTCTTCACCATCGCGATCACAACGATCTCATTCATCACAGTCATTTGGTATGTCATTGGCGGTTGTCGCGACCTGGCGGTGATGTTCCGCCTGCTGCGGCAGGACGGACGAGAAGATGCTGCGGATGATGGATCGGTGAGCTAAAACACGCCGGCAACTCCCGCCGACGATAAAAGTTCAGCTTGATTCGGGGCGAATGGTGCGGCCTTCGTTCCATTCTGCCGACAAACTGATGCAATAGGGATTCTTCGGCGGGCCGATTTTATTGCGTAGCATCATGCCGTGCAGGATATCGATCAAAATTTCGAACAAAATCGTGTGATCTTTAAAAAATCCACTCAGATGGCGTAAGCTCCAAACATCAAGCGAGAAAAAGCCGATATCTTCCGGAACGCGGATATTCTCTTCCCGTAACATATCAAAAATTTCCCGGTTCCCGTTGGAGATGAGCACATCCGGCGAGTGTCGATTGAGCCAGTTTAACGCCTGTTTGCGCCAAACGGATTTTTTCAGAGAAAAATCCAGTTGGATGGGAGGGATTTTTTTCAATTTCAAAGATGCCGTGGAATAGACGTATTCCGTGAGATAGTGTTGCTGGAACGATTGTCCCACAATAAATCCAGGCGCACAATAGCCGCGTTGCGTTATTCTGCTTATCGCCTCGCTCAGATTGCCGTGAGCGCAGTGAGAGATACTGTGAATGAAATGTTCGGTCATTGAATTTGCAATAGCAATTGCCGCAAAACAGTCCCATTCCAGAGCCCATTGGTGAATATCACTGTTAAATCCATACACAATCACCCCGCGGATTCCTCGCGAGCGTATAATCCGGCTGAGCGCCTGCTGTTCTTTGCAAGAATCTGTAACGACAAAATGATCCAGCTTATAGCCATATTGCTGACAGATTTTTTTCAGCAGGCAGATTTGTTTGTCGACTTCAGCATTGTTTTTACTGATCTCAAAACGCTGCTCGCATTCGAGCAGCGCCAGTGTTCCAAGGTACGATTTGCCGGACGACAGTTTTCTTGCGCTGGATAACGCCCGTCCCACCGGATTAACCTGATAGTTCATCTGCCGGCAGACATTTAGAATGTGGGCTCTTGTTTTGGCTGAAATTCGCGCATGATTGCTCAGGGTCAGCGAAACCGACGCAATGGAGACGCCTGCGCGGTCGGCAATGTCTTTCATTCTGATGTTTTCTGCCATGTTGCTGACGATGGGAGTTTTGTTAAAAAATGTCGATACTTGAATGTTGAAAAAATTAAATGTTAAACGGTTAACAATAAAAACAGTTTCCTTGTATCAATCGCCGATTAAAATTCGCGTTCAGAAATCAGCCGGTTACTGCCGGTGGCTTGTAAACACTAATACACAGGGAGATTCGAAGTATGAAGAAAACGACGTTTGTTTTATTTGCCGCATTGGGTTTGTCTATGTCCGCTTTTTCTATGGATGTTTTATTTGAAGACAATTTTACCGGACGCGACCCGGGAGCCATCCTTTCCGGCACGCCGGTGAAGAAGGGGATCATTACCCGCCGCTATGAAGGGAGCAAAGGCGGTTCATTCGTTTACGGGAAAAATTTTATCACCACTGCGGTTCCAAATGAGCTGAATTGCAACAGTTCGTTCCGGTTTAAAACAGCAGACCTGCCGGCGAAGCATAAAGTGCTGTTGCTTGAGGTGGCCGCCAATCCCGCCGGGCTGAAAAAAACGCTTCAGATCGGACTCTCCTCCAAAGTCGAGCACAGCACGTTCGGCTATAAGGGCGACCTGTTCTGGTCGCTCTCGGCCAGCGGCGACGATGTGGTCTATCAGCTCCGCTGCACCACCGATTCCGGGCTGGTCAATATCCCCGGCACCTGGGGCAAAATCAAAGGCGGTGCGGACAAAATGTACTGCCTGGAATATAACCTCGCCGAAAAAACGATTACGGCAAAAGTGGATGATCTGATCGTGCTGGAAAACTATCCGCTCGCAAGCGTTTCGTTTGCGCCGGAGCTGCAGTCGATCCGCTGGGTTGTGATCGGTGCGGATCCCGATACGAACGGCTCGGCGCTGATCCGTTCGTTCCGGTTGTCATCTTCTGCGCAGCCCTAAGCGGCAGGCGGATTCGGTGTAATATACGAAGAGCGATCTATGAACTACACGAAATGTATGATGCCGATATTGCTGACCGCCGCCGCGCTGAACGCGGCGAGTTTTACCAACAATCCCGTCGCCGATGCCCGGGTTACTTCAACCGGTGGTTCCGGAGTGGGTAACGGAATTTACGATGAAACATCCTTAAATATTACGGTAGGGGATGCGGCAAATAATAAAAATATTTCCGCCGGTGTTTTTATCTATAAGCTTCCGGACTTGCCGGCAGAGAATAAAGCAGGTTCCATTTCCGCAACGTGGTATTATCGGACGCTTTATAATTCACCGCCAAATTTGAAAATTTGCGTCTTTTTCAAAAACACCGGCGAGATTGAAAAAGAAGACTATCAGGCGCCGGCGGATGCTATCAAACTGGACTTCCTGACGCCAACGTCGGCCTCGGCGCAACTGTATTCATGGGAGAACGATGCGGCGCTGACCGCCGCCGTTAACTCCGCCTATGAAAACGGCATGAGCCATATTGTGTTCCGCCTGCAGCTGCAGGATATGGAGGAGGGCAATCAGGATCCGAATATCGACGGATATCAATTTGCGTCCGTTGACGCAACAACCGCGAGCATACGGCCGTCGCTGGTTATCGGCACGGTGCCGAAACCCGCACTGAAACTTTTTTTAATCGGAAACCTATGAGCGTTTATTCGCAAAAAACATCAAGTTGAAGGAATATCAAAATGCAACATCTACTATTTGTTTTGTTTTTGTTTTTTAATGTATCGGTGTCTGCCGCCGATGTCTTGTTCGAAGATGATTTTTCCGGACGGAAAGAGGGCGCGACGCTCACCGGCACGCCGGTGCAGCAGGGCGTGGTTACCCGCCGCTATGAGGGCGGCAAATCTTCCTCATTTGTTTACGGCAACGGCTTTATTACCACTGCCGTGGCGTCGGAAGTGAACTGCAACAGTTCGTTCCGCTTTAAAGCGTCGGATATTCCCTCGAAGCACACGGTTCTGCTCTTAGAAACGGCGGCGAATCCCGCCGGGCTGAAAAAAACGCTTCAGATCGGGCTCTCCTCCAAAGTCGAACACAGCACGTTTGGCTATAAGGGCGACTTGTTTTGGTCGTTGTCGACCAGAGGCGACGATGTGGTCTATCAGTTGCGCTGCGTCAACGACACCGGACTGGTCAACATCCCCGGCACCTGGGGCACAATCAAGGGCGGCGCGGACAAAATGTACCGCTTGGAATATAACCTCGCTGATAAAACGATTACGGCAAAAGCGGATAACCTGACCGTGTTGGAAAACTATCCGCTCGCAAGTCTTTCGTTCACGCCGGAGCTGCAATCAATCCGCTGGGTTGTGATCGGCGCGGATACCGACACGAACGGCTCCGAATTAATCAGCTCATTCCGGCTGACCTCGGCGCTCAAACCGCTCATCAGCGAGCCGGTGTCAACCGATGCCAAAAACCTGATGCCAAACGGAACCTTCAACGCCGGCAACTTCGGCTGGTGGCCGGAGAGCAAAGATCTTGAAAGCAGCATGGCCGTGACGTCCGATACGCCGGACGGAAACGCCTATCTGCGCCTGACGCCCAAAGATAACCGCGCAAATAACCTGTTTGTGCGTTCATCGTGGGTCAAAGGTGGGGGCAGCAAACTGTTTCTGAAATTCCGGGTGCGCGGCGACGCCGCAACCGGGACGGTTTCGCTCGGCGGAATCCCGTCCGGCAAGGCCATATATGAAACCCAGCTGGCGCAGCAGATTAATTTAAACTCAGAGTGGCAGTGGTACGCCTTTGAATTTGACGCGCCGAGATTTTATCTCGATCAGCTTCAGCTGGTTTTTTCCGCCTCCGGCGTAATGGACATTGACGACGTCATGCTGGGCACCCGGGCATTTGAAGAGCAGGAATTCATTCCATTCGCGCCGGTCGAAGCCTCACTTGAAAGCACGCAGCTCGCATCCATCTTTTTCACGAACGAAATGCCGCGCTTTATTCTGCGTGCCAGCAACTATCAGGCCGGCAACGCCGCCAGCACCAAACTGAGCTATACTGTCACGGATTACTACGATCAGGAAGTGCTGGCGAACGGAAAAACGGTGGCGCTGAATGGGCGCCTCAGCGAAACGATTGACCTGCCGGTTTCCGTCCCCGGCTATTACCGCGTAAAATGGGATCTCGGTGGCGCCGCAACCGGCGCCACCGCCTTCGTTGTCGCCGCGCCGCCACGCCGGCCGGTCGATCCGCGCTTCTCCATGGTCATGGTTGAAAGCAACCCCCGCAACCAGACCGTCGCCGCCGCGCGCATGGGCGCCGGCGGCCTACGTCTCCACGGCTACGGATTCCAGTGGCGCAACCTGCAGCCCACGCCGGACGCCTGGAATGTGAACCGGGACATGCTGGCATACTTCAAGCAGGAAACCGCTGCCGAACTGATGGCGCTGGTTTACGGCCCGCCGCCGTCGTGGGTGCCGAAAGACGAAAACTATCAGTTTAATGTTCCGGTGGCAGTGGAGATGGTCAAACGCGTTGTGGCAGACACCAAAGACCTCATCTCCGACTATGAAATCTACAACGAACCCAACGGCAATTTCCCCGGCACAATGGAAGAGTATGCAGAATACCTCGCCAAAGTTTACGACGTGATCAAAGCGCAGGCGCCGGATAGAAATGTGGTTGGCATGTGCACCTCGCAAATTGCGCTGGGCTATATGGAATCCGTTTTAGGATATGGCGCCGCCGGCAAAATGGACGTGCTCTCCTTCCATCCATACCGCCTGACGAGCGCGGAAATCACCTCGCTGGAAGATGAAATTGCCGCTGTGCGCCGGTTGACGGAAAACGCATCCTTCTCGCCCGCGCTGTGGGCGACCGAAGTCGGCTACCGCTGCGACGACGGATTCCTGCCCATGAAACCATCCCGCTTCCCCGGCGTGCGCCTCTTTTCGGAAGCCGCCGCCGCGCGCTATATGGCAAAACTGAACCTGATGCTCATGGCGAACCACGTTGACCGCACCTACTGGTTCATGCCGTCCGGCATAGGCGGCGCGCCGAATCCGTTCTATTACGGTTTCTATTATGAAAACGCCGAACACATGATTCCGAAAAAAATCGTCGCGGCATTTTGCGCAATCTCCCGCGCGCTGAACGGACTGCCGTTTGCCGAGCGGATTGAAACCGGCGACCACGCACTGCACCTGCTGCGCTTCGGCGCGGAAAACGGCAAACAGGTTCTGGTTGCATTTAGAAACGAAAATTCCGTCGATCCGCGCTATCTGACACTTCGTTCGCCCAATGCGCTGGCCTGCACCGACATCGCCGGCGCGCCGCTCAACACGGTAAACAGAACCGGAGATGCCACGGTGATTGAAGTGGGCATTGAGCCGATCTATATCGAATTCAATGCCGACAATCCGGTAACGCCGGAGTTTCCGCTGGTTGTAACAAGCGAGCCGGAGCAGGTGCTGGACGGTTCGACCTTCACCATGGCGTTTGATGTGCGCAATATCTTCGCCCATCCGGCAACCTTCACCATCACGCCGGAATTCCCCGCCGGCTGGATTTGCGAACCGTCGGCGCCCGCGCCGCTGCCACTCGACGCCGGCGCAAGCGCTGCTCTGACCTTTACCGTCACCGTGCCGGCAGACAACGGCACGCTCGGCGAAGAAAATACTGCGATGTTCCGGATTGCCGTCGCCGAAGCGCCCGCCGCCAATTATGTTGTCGAACGGAAGCTGCCGTTCATGTTGAGAAAATATCTGAACCGCGACCCGCTAACGATTAAAGCCGCCGACTGGCAATGGGCAGCGACACCGAACGATGGTGTTTGGAAAGCCGTGCCGGCGGGCAACGCTGTGAAATTTTCCTATAAATTCGGCACGAGAGTGTACGGCAATTTCACCGCGACCATGACGGATGCCGACGACTTCGGCGGTTTTTCAAAACTGCTGCTGGATATTGAATTCGACGATCCGTCGACCTTCACCTTCTCCGTCATTCTCAAAGAGCGCAACGGCAGCCTCTACCGCTCCGTGCCGCAGCTTGAGCATGAAACGAAGGGTAAGCGGCAGATTGTCACCGTACGCCTGCCGGCCGACTTCACGCCGCTGGGCGGTTGGGGCGCGCCGGACGATAACGGACGGTTGGACCTGAACAAAATCAGAGAAGTGACGCTTCAGGGCAATTCGCCGGCGGACACCGAGGGGTCGTTTACGGTTCATTCGCTGACGTTTACGAATTGAATGAGTTTTAATAATACAGAGAGAAGGGAATGATGAATCCAAAAGAGCGCGTAAAAGCAGCGATTAACAAACAGCCGGTCGATAAAACGCCGCTGGGGCTTTATTTTGCCGATCACGACATTATTTCCAAAGTAATCGGCCGCAAAACGATTTTGCGGAATAAGCCGGAATGGCAGCGCGCCATGTGGGAAGGGCGGCGCGACGAAGCGGTTGATGCCGCCAAGCAGGACATCGTCGACTTCTACCGCAAGCTCGATTGCGTCGATCTGGTCACCACCAAAGAAGCCGTGCGCGTGCCGCCGAAAGGGCATACGCCCGAAAATCCGCCGCGCCGAATTGATGCCAACACCTATCGGGACGACGCGCGCAAAGGCGTCTGGAAGCTTGAGCCGGGAGCAAATGATGTGATGTTTTTTCCGGACGACACCTCGTTCAAAGAGCACCAGGTAGAGGAATATGCATCCCGCGAACTGCCGCCAGTTCCCGATCCGTCTGAATTTGAACTGATGGACTATCTGGCGGAACAGCTCGGCGATGAGCGCTATATGATGCTTGGCAATTTCGAGTGCGTTTCGTATACGCCGCTCGACGGCACCGTCAACGCGCTGATGACCATGGCGCTCTATCCGGAAGTGATGCAGGCGTGCAATGCTCAACTGCTGTTTCAGCAGAACGCTGTGGATCAATACACCATCCGCCCGTGGGCGGACGGCATTTTGATCGAACGCGATATGGCCGGCACCAACGGCCCGCTGATGTCGCCGGACATGTTCCGCGAGCAGTGCCTGCCATATCTCAAAGCCCGCCTGCAGCACATGCGCAAATTCTGCCAGCAGGTGGTCATGCACAACTGCGGCAACACGCTGCCGCTGCTGGATCTGTTCATCGAAGCCGGCATCGACGGCTACCAGTCCATTCAGACCACCTCGGCGATGTCGATTTCCGCGCTTCGCAAAAAATCCAACGACCGCCTCAGTGTCTGGGGCGCGGTGCCGCTTGAAGTGCTGATTGAAGGCACGCCGGACGATGTTAGAAAAACAGTCCGCAGTTGTTTTGAAGAGGCGGATGGCTTCCCCGGTTTTATCCTCGGCCCGAGCCACTCCATCGCTTATGGAACAAAATATGAAAACTTTATGGCGCTGCTCGACGAATTTGTCCGGCAGAGAGACCGGTTTTAATCAGGAAAAAATTGGGTGAGCGTTATGCCGGCACGCCGACAAAATAAAAAAACCAATGAAACACCGCGACGTTAAACGGTTAACAAAAAAAGAAATTTTGCCCTGAACAATCGGGTGTATGCTCGAAGCTATGTAGTAAAGAGGTGTATTGAAAGCAGATTGAGGAACCAGCGCATCAATCATCCAGATTGAAAAACGCAAGAAAGGAAAAGGAGAACAAAATGAAGTATATAAAATATATTCTGGCAGCAGCATTCGTCGTCGCTTCAGTGCAGGCGGCGCTTATTTATCCCTCTGATGATGCCCGGTTTTCGGATTATGGGGGAACCGGCACCGCCGATAATCTGGATGCGACTAAAAATAATATACAGGTGACTGATGGGCCGAATAATAAAAATCTGTTTGCCGGCGCTTTTATATTTGAACTGCCGGCGTTGACAGCAGATGAAATCGTCAGCTTCGCCAGTGTACAGTGGTTTCTTCGGGGAGTTGTCGGCACACCAGTGAGCAATGTAAGAATTGATGTTTTCTTTAAAAATAACGGCACGGTTGAGCTGAGCGATTATTCCGCAACAGCGAATTTTTCAGTCGAACAATTCCTGACGCCGGAAAATGCGGAAACAAATGGAAAATACCAGTTGTCGAACGAACAATTGGTGGAGGCAATTAACGAGGCATATGAAAACGGAATGAGCCATATTGTATTTCGTGCGCAAGTGGATGGATATGACAATACCACCCCTGCTAGTGGCTACAATTTTGCGACGAAAGAATCTGATAATCAAGGTATGTGGCCGGTGCTGACGATTGAAACCATTCCGGAGCCGGGCTCGCTGGCGTTGCTGCTTATCGGGCTTGTCGGAGCATTCATTGCGCGGCGTAAACTCTAACCTTGCGTCGATGGGTTGAGCCGGCATTTGCCGGCATAAAATTCCCGGCGGTTCCGCCGGGAATTTGTTTTAATAGGAATCGAAACAGGCGCCGAATGGCAGCCCCTTGCCGGAAAACCCACTCATGAAAAAACGTCCGTCCATTGTGTTTATCTTTATGACCAGATGCGCGCGGATTGCCTGTCGTGGTTGGGACATCCGGAGGTTAAAACGCCGGCGCTCGACCGGTTATCGGAAGACGGGGTTTTGTTCCGCAATGTTGTCACGCAAGCGCCGGTGTGCGTGCCGGCGCGGATTTCGCTGTTTACTGGTTTGTATGTGCATCAGCACGGGTGTGTGATTAATCCCACCTATAATTTGTGGCCGGACACGCCGAATATGGTGCGCGCGGTGCGCGATGCCGGCTATGAAACCGGTGTGCGCGGTAAGCTGCATCTTTTCTGGCGTCACGATACGGAGCTACCGCTGAGCGCGCCGCTGCTTCGTAAATTCGGGTTTACCGATGCCGTGGAAACCGCCGGTAAATGTTCCAATGCCTTTTTGCGCGCCAGTGCCTATACGGAGCATTTAAACCTGCAGGGTCTGCTGGACCGGTTCTATCGCGATCTGGTGCGGCGCGTGGAAGAACGCACGCTTGGCGTTACGTTCGGCAAATCTGTGTTCGGCGAAAAAGACCAGATGGATGGCTGGATCATGGACCGCGGCATCGAGTTCGTCCGCAGGCACGCCGGTGCCGAAAAACCGTGGCTGGCGTGGAGCGGGCGCTATCCGGCGTTGGAGGTTTTGCGCGAAGAATTGCGTCAATGTTAACCGGTTAACTACTTTTTAAGTCGAAGCCGTTCGAAAACTGTGCGATAACACGCGTTCAATTTTTGAACCAAAGGTGAAGAACCAGAATGAGTAAGAAAAAAGTGAATATTTTATGGCTGATGAGCGATCAGCACAACGCGAACTGCATGGGAATTGCCGGGCATCCGGATGTGAGAACGCCGAACCTCGACCGCGTGGCCAAAAAGGGTGTTGTGTTTAGCCGAGCCTATGCCAACAACCCCGTCAGCGCGCCGTCGCGCAGTACGTTTTTAACCGGGCAGCAGGTGAAGACACACGGAATTTCCGGCAATTTTGTCCGCGATTTGCATAGCGATGCACCGAACGTGGCGCGCCTGTTCCGGCAGCACGGCTATGAAACCGGCATGGTCGGCAAGGCGCATCTGCCGCTGAGCTGGGTGCACGCCGGATTTGGGTTTTTACGCCTGTCGGATTTGTGCGACGCAGAGGCCTGTAATCCGCAGTCGTGCCACTATTTTAACGATCTGGTCGAAGCCGGCATTGCCGATTTGTATGACCACGGCGGAATTGTGCCGGGGCATCCGGGTTGGGGCGACCGCGCGTTTATCAGCGAGCTGCCGGAAGAGTTTTCGCTGGAAGCGTGGACGGGGCGCAAGGGCGTCGAGTTCCTTGAGCAGCGCGATTTGAACAAACCGTTTTTCCTGAAGGTCAGTTTCCAGCGGCCGCATAATCCCTATTCGCCGCCGGCGTCGCGGGCGCATGACTATAATCCGGAAACGCTTTCGCTGCCGGACAGCGCCGTCGATTATTTGGAACGCAAATTCGAAGGCAAACCGGAGTTTCAGCGCAACTATGTGAACGCGGCGCAGGGCTCCGGCTATCCGTTCCGTTCAGTCGATAGCGCCGAGCTGCGCGAACAGATGGCGGCGCACTTTACGCTGATTACCATGCTGGACGAGGCAATCGGCGAGGTGCTCAAGAAAATCGAAGAGCAGGGCGAGCTTGAGAATACGGTGATTGTGTACACCGCCGACCACGGCGATTTCGCCGGCGAGCACGGCCTGACGCTTAAAAATCTGGGGATCTACGAATCGATTCACCGCATTCCGTTCATTCTGGCCGGCCCCGGCGTGCCGCAAGGAAAAATCTGCGAAGCGATCATTGAAAACACGGATTTCTATCCGACGCTGACCGATCTTGCCGGCATCGAAAACGAAGCCGGCATCGACGGTGTTTCAGTGATGCCGGCCATTCGCGGCGAAAGTGCCGGACGCGAATTTACTATCTGCGAGTGGGAATTTGTGCCGCCGCAGGAAGCAGTTTATGCTGTGCGCGACGGTCAGTTCCGGTTTGTGCATTACGACACCATGCCGGATGACGGCGAGTTGTATGACTGCAAAAATGATCCCGGCGAACTGAACAATCTGTTCAGACATCCGGATTATCAGGACGTTCGTTCGGAAATGGCGGAACGGATAAAGACATATCGCGAGAATACGTGCCGTGTTTATACCTGGGCGGAGGATGCTCCGCGCCGGGAAAACGAGAAAGATGATCCGGTGGTACGTCTGCAAAAATATGGAGCACGCTGGTCGGAAATAAAAGACACCGTTCGCACGTAAACGATTTTGCGATAGCTATTTTATAAAAGCGTGAACAGAAAACAGAAAAAATCCTTATATGAAACAGAAAAAAAAATATAATATTGTATTAATGGTATCAGACGACCACGGCCGTGAGTCGCTTGGCTGTTACGGAAATCCGGCTATCGACACCCCGCATCTTGATGCACTTGCGGCAGACGGTACGCGTTTTACAAATGCATTCTGTACCTCAGCATCCAGTTCTCCGAGCCGTTCTGCTATCCTCACCGGTATTCATAATCACACCAACGGAACCTACGGACTTTCGCATGCACAGCATCATTTTTCCTGTTTTGATTCCGTGGTCTCGCTGCCGGCGCGTATGCAGTCCGCCGGGTACCGTACCGGACGTGCCGGAAAAAAACATTTTTCTCCGGAAAATCTTTTCCCGTTCGATTTTAATCTGCCGGAAAATCATTTAGACCGCAATGATATTGCGCTGGCGGAGGCGTGCCGTGAGTTCATTTCCGGCGGCGAACCGTTCTTCCTTTACTGGTGTTCATTCAATCCGCACCGCTGCGTGAATGTCGACGAGAGCAGTCCATATAAACCGAACCGGTTCGGAAATCCAGCGGAGGCCTATCCTGGCGACACAGAGCGGTTTTATACAGCTGACGAAGTGATAGTGCCCCCGTTCTTGAGCGATCTTCCGGAGGTGCGCGCAGAGCTGGCGCAATACTATCAATCCATTTCACGTCTCGACCGCGGTATCGGACGGTTAATCGAAATTCTGAAAGAAGAAGGGAAATATGACGACACACTGATCATCTATATTTCTGACAACGGTGCCGCCTTCCCGGCATCGAAAACAACATTGTACGATCCGGGCATGCAGCTGCCGTGCATTGTTAAAGCTCCGCAACAAAAAGAGACCGGCATAGCCTGCGACGCACTGGTTTCATGGGTTGATCTTACCCCAACGATTCTTGATTTCGCCGGCGCACTGCCGGAGGATTCAAAGGAATTTCACGGCATGTCATTCCGGAATATAATTGAAGAAACATCTCCCGAGAACTGGCGCGAAGAAGTTTTTGCCGCCCATACATTCCACGAAGTGACAAATTATTACCCGATGCGGATTATCCGTTCGAAAAAATATAAATTCATCTGGAACATTGCGCATCCGCTAACCTATCCAAGTTCGACTGATTTATGGCACTCGGCATCGTGGCAGGCCGCAATCCAGGGCGGACATGAAACATTCGGTGTCCGGAAGGTTAACGACTATCTGCATCGTCCGCGGTTTGAATTATATAATCTGGAAAACGATCCGGATGAAATTAATAACCTCGCCGGAGATCCGGAATATGCTGAACAGGTTGCAGAATACTGTGAAAAGCTGAAAGCGTTTCAGACGGAAACGTCTGACCCGTGGCGGCATAAATGGATTTATGAATAATTACAGTTTAGAGCGTATTAAGAAAAATTATAGTCACAAAAAACACACAAAAGTGTAATGTATCGCAGGCATCTTTGCCTGCCTTGGGAAATCCGCAGATAACGCAGATGAACGCAGATATTTAAACCACGGGATTCACAACACACACGGAAGTTCTGCAGAAAGCATCAGGCATTCAGGGATTAGCAGAGCGGCAGAGCAGTAGACGCGGCGCCCTCGCCGCGTTCCGTATTCAGGGTTTTCAGTTTACAGTTGAGAGTTGAAAAGTTCTCAGTGCGTTCTGCGGTTTATCAATCATTCGGCCCATAATTATTTGGCGATTTTTGCGCGTTTTTGCGGCTATACATTAATTTAAAATGCTCTAGCCGCAGAGCAACAGTGCCATTGGCAATTAAAAAACGTTGAGTTTTACCCGCCCCAAAGGTGATATAAATCTCCTGCTTCGTGTCATTTGACACTTTTTGCTGCCTGCCTGCAGCGAGTCTTTTTACCCGATCCGCGTTTAATTCCGGATAAATTATCCCGATGCCCGGGCGGTTAGAATCCATGCTCCTTAGCGCTTTTGGTATGCGGATCATTCCAGCAAAGAAACAGCGGCTCTCCCGGAAGACGAAAACGAATTTATGAACTCTTTTTTGGGTAAAGTTGAATAAATCGGGAATCTATAAAACTTAGAATTGTTTTTTATTTTCTGTGCCGGTTCCAAAATATTCATCAGCAATTTAAGGATATCTCCTCTGAGCTGCCGGATATCACCAGCGCATAATTTGCGGTACAATATATCTCCATCGCGTTAAGGTAAAACGATTAACATAAAAAACAGTTTATCGCGCAGAAAGCTAGGTTATCCTTTTGAAAAATATTAAAAATAAAATCTGAACCGGCGGCAGGCATCCGCGGTAAATTAAAAGATTAATGAAATGTTTTGTTTAAGGAGATAGATCGTTATGAATGAGAAGAAGCCGTATATTCCGTTAGAGCTTGACCTTTCGATTGTTTGGGGCCGCGAAGACGGCAATTCGAATTTGAAACGCCCGCAGATTGCAATTATCGGTGCCGGCTGTATGGGGGCGGAGCACATCACGACGATTGAAGCCGTCGGTGAGGCGGATGTTGTTGGAATTTACGACCCGAATCCGGCTAGCATAGAGTATTGTTTACAACTTCATCCCAAACTTTCCGGCGTAAAAATTTATTCGTCATTGGATGAAGCCTGTGCGGATAAAAACTCCGATTCTATGATTATCAGCAGCCCGAATTACACACATCTTGATGTTGTGAAAAAGGTCTGCAAATCTAAAAAACATATTTTACTTGAAAAACCGATTTCCGCTTCGCTGCAGGATGCCTGGAAAATTTCTGAGCTGGCACGCGATTATGAGAAAGTATTTTTCATCGGCCTGGAATACCGTTTTAAACCGGTTTATCAGGTGCTGCTGGATGAATTAAAAGAGCGGAAAACCGCTGGCGATATAAAGATGATGTATATCATGGAGCATCGCCGCCCGTTTTTGAATAAATGGGAGGAATGGAATAAGTTTTCAGAATATTCCGGCGGTACAATGGTTGAAAAATGCTGTCATTATTTTGACCTGTTTAATCTGATGGCAGAATCTGAACCGGTCAAAGT
>Ga0265293_10000498_pt1 | contig 93452 bp, 85 predicted proteins | sample Munlanlewell138R_FD_192505 | JGI IMG/M metagenome (GOLD analysis project Ga0265293, IMG submission 192505) | Leachate microbial communities from a municipal landfill in Southern Ontario, Canada - Leachate well 138R | ecosystem: Engineered > Solid waste > Landfill > Unclassified | place: Canada... | reverse complement strand
TACATACTATAATTGGAATCGTATTATTTGCATTGGCAGTTACTGTGCCATTATTCTTTAGGGGTCTATATTTTGAAACTGATTTGATACCAGCAGTCATAGGCATAGGCATCATCTTTGCTATTTGGTCTGGTATGGCGATTTCAAGGAAAGGATATAGGTTTTTTGGCGACCCGACAGATTACATATTATTAGCCATTGTCATTTTTTATGCCCTATCCATTGTATATGGGGTAAATAAAAGGGCTGCCATGTTTGAATTATTCAAGCATATGGTTTACTTTATTGTATTTATTATGGCAAAGGACATATCTAGGAAAGAAAAATATAAAAAGGTGGTAGTAAACATTGTATTATTGGGAGGATTGATAGTATCTCTCATAGGTATAGGTACTGCCATAGGTACATGGGAATACCATGGGGCAATGCTGGGCAATAGGCTTAGCTCTACATTTCAATATCCAAATACTCTAGCTGCCTATGTAGGTGCTCTATATTTTCTTGCACTTTCCATGGCAGTAAATGAAGACAATAAATATATTAGGATTATTTATGGGGCAATGGGCGGGACATTTTTATTCAGCCTAATCCTTACTTATTCAAGGGCTATGTGGTTAATATTCCCCATAGTAGGACTAGCATATTTCTTAGTCACTCCAAATAAGCGAAAACTTGAAAGTCTTATATATATTATAGCTACTGCTATATTTTCTATACCTGCGGCATTTCTATTTACTAGGGCGTTGGGGGATGCGGGTAGCAATATGTGGATCTATTATATTGCAGCATCTGTAGGTACAGGATTAATTACTTTTGTCTTATCTTTACCAGTTAAACTATACAGGAAAATTCCAATTATAGCTTTATATATTGTAATTGGTCTCTTAGTTGTAGGTGCAACGGCGGCAACCTTCTATGCCATAAACTCCACTACGGAAATTGAATTTGTAAACGATACAGAGAAGAATATAAGCCAGTCAATTAGCAGGAATGTATCTAAGACATTGCCTTTATCTGACTATACACTAGAATTAGGTTACAAGGCAAAAAACGAGGTAGAAGCACCCTATGCTGGTATTGTTAGGATATACAACATTGACACAGATGGAAGTACTGCTGAGATTGTACGAGAAAATGTCGTGGAAAGTTCTCAAGGTATTTTACAAATAGATTTTTCCACACCTGAAGATTCCATAGGTATCAGGATTACACTTAGTAATTATTATGAAAATACAAGCATAATTTTTAATGAAGGGAAAGTCATAGACAGGTTAAACGGAGATATAGAATACAATGTTCCATTAAACTATAAATATATACCTGAAGCTATAGTTAGTAGGGTATATAGTTTGGGTATTGGCAGCACCAGTGCCGATGCGAGAATTGCATTTATCAGAGATGGTATTCAAATAGTCAAAGACTATCCAGTATTGGGAGCTGGTGGTGGTGGATGGGTGACCCTATATCACAAATATCAGTCTTATCCATATTGGACTACAGAGGCACACAACTTTTTACTTCAACTTTGGATTGAATTGGGCACCATAGGCATAGGGTTATTTCTTATGATGTTCTTATTAGTTACAGTATTGGGCATAAGAACTTACTTCAAGGTGAAAGATATGGAGAGCAGGCTACTGCTCCTAGGGTTATATTTTGCACTTGTAACGATGCTTGGCCATGCTGCCATAGACTTTGACATGTCCTTGCCTGCTTTTGCCATAGTATTTTGGGCTGTATTTGGGTCCTTGGCGGGTAGGATACATTACCCATGCCCGGAGGCATATACGAAGTTTCAAAATGGCACTACGATTCTATTTAGTTATGGAACTTTAATATTAGTTATACTTATTTTAGTCAACTCATTTAAGGTACAAACCTCCATAAGACATTCTGGAGTTGGACTTGAGGCAATAGATGGGGGAGATATAGATATTGGTATAGAAAGCTTTGTAAAAGCATCAAATTTAGATAAATATAATCCAGATTATTATCACGACTTGACTCAGTTATATATGCAAAAATATATGGAGACTGAGGACATGGTCTATCCGCAATTGGCATACGAGGCGTCTCAAAGGTTTATGGACCTGTCAAAACACGATGCCACATCATATGGCTCAATGTCTAGTTTTTTTATGTCTGTTGGGCAAATAGACCAATCACTCGATTTATTGGACAGGGGTGTGGAACTGCAGCCATTAATTACAAATCAGTATATCCACAAAGGCAATGGATACCTAGCTGTATTTAAGTACTATTATGAAAATGAGGAATACGATAAGGCTAGGGAGATATTGGAGAGGGGATTAAAGGTCAAGGAGACATTGCAGGCTGCAAGCAAAACAACCATAAGACCCTTATCTACGGATATGGACTTATTATATAGTGTAGGGGAGCTGCAATATTACTTAGACAACTTTGATGCTCCAGATTTACCTTTTGCATGGGGATATAATCTCGACTTTGCCTATTTCTTTGACTTGGATCTAAATAATGACGGAGAAGTAGACATGTTAAAAATGTCAATGTCAGAAGGCTCCAATTTTCAATATGAGCACTTGGAAGATGGGGTGGATAGTTTTGTAAGATTGCAAAATGACGGTGAAAAGCAAGGTATTCTCTATATACATGGGATTAAAATGGAGCCAGATAGGGAATATTTAGTACAAGTTAAGGCTCGAGGTAATATAGACGAGGACAGCATGAATATAATTGTATTATCTAGCGGTGCAGAAGAGCCGACCCAAGGAAGGCTTAAAGGAGTGCCAGTAGACGACGAATGGTATCCTTATGTATTTGAATTTGTCACAGACACCGATGTGGAACCTGGAAAGCAGCAGATAAGGTTGCAGTTAATTGGAAACGACACAGGTTATGTTGACATCAAAGAAGTTACAATATTTAAAAAAGACAAATAAGGAAGCGAAGGTGATAAGTAATGAGTGAGCAGCAAGGCATGGAAGAGATAAGTCTCAGGGAATTAATTGAAATACTGATTAAAAGAAAAAATTTAATTGCCGTGATTACAGCAGTATCAATTGCCTTAGTGGGGATATATAGTTTTTTTATAGCCAAGCCCGTTTACGAAGTAGAGATGATACTTATGGCTTCTAATTCCAGCGAAAATCTTAATAGCAATACTATCAGTACTGGAAATGTGGAAAGTATGTTGGATAGCATGGCAAAATACCCCAGTATGAATATTGAGACCTACAAGGAGCAAATAAAGACTCCAGCAGTTATCAACAGAACCATGGAAGATTTACATCTTGAAGACGAATTTACGGTTGAATCCTTTGCCAGAAAGATAACCCTTGAAACAGTAAAGGATACCCAACTTATTAAGATAAAGAGAACTAGTGCTGACCCTGAAAGGGCTGCTATGATAGTCAACAAGGTAGGGGAGAACTTTATTGAGGTAGTCTCTGACAATATAAGAAAGAGGGCTACATCTTCATCTGAATATGTAAAGGATCAGATGGAGAAGGAAAAGGCTTACTATGATGAGGCGTTACTTGAGCAAAAGGAATTACTTTCACAGCCAAGAAGTGCTTCTGAGGTGGAATTGGAGTTAAATGCCAAGCTTGCCCAGATAACAGCCTATAAATCTCAATTGAAGGATTTAAATATAAAGAATGCCAGTCTTCAATCTGCCATAGAGGCATCAGAAAAGTCTTCCTCTAGGGGAAGTAGCATAGTACTTAATAGAGAGTCTGGGAATATACTTATAGATGACAGTACAAAGACATTAAAGATTGAATTAGCAGAAGCGGAAACAACTTATGATAGCATACAAAATACTATAGAAGAATTGCAAGGTGAAATCGAGGATTTACAGGTGGAACTTCAAGATAAAAAGCACAAGGAAAATATCATATCACAAAAGGTAAATATTGCACAGCAGACATATGAAGCATTTATGAAAAAATATGAAGAATTGAGGGTTACTGAGTCAGCACAAATCGGAGAATCCAGCATAACAATTATCTCAAAGGCATATCCAACTACAGTACCTGTAGGGCCAAGGAAGGCATTAAATCTTGCCATATCCGCCGTATTGGGATTGATGATTGGAGTATTTGCAGCATTTTTCATAGAATATTGGCAGTCAACTGAAGAATAAAGAGAAGGGACAGTCCATGTCCCGTTTTGTATTTCCATGGTAAAATACTTAATATTTTGATATAATTATTACAGGTAGTGAAAATTGTAGTTAGAGGTGTTAATTATGAAACAGAGAAAAACCATTACATTACTATTTTTAGATGCAGTATTGATTAATATATCTTACATACTTTCCCTATATATAAGGTTTGAAGGAGATATAGTAGGGAAGCAATTTACCTCTTATTTTTTAAAATACAGAGAACATTTTTTGTACATAACAGCAATTAAGCTTATTGTATTTTTCTTTCTAAAACTATATAAGCCTGTGTGGAAATACGCCAGCATAGAGGAGCTTATGACTATTGTCATGGCAAGCGTGTTATCCAATGCCGCAGTATTAAGCTATATGGTTATTAGCAAGGATATGCTGCCAAGGAGTATTTATGTACTTGTAGCATTATTGGATATGTTTTTAATCGGGGGAGTGAGATTTAGTTTTAGGGCATTTTCCACAGTTGGGGGCAATATATTTAACCATTCAAAGCATAAATCTGTAATGATAATTGGCGGTGGTGATGCAGGTGCTATGGTTATTAGGGAGTACAAGAATCATACTCAATTAAACAGTAGACCCGTCGCCATTATAGACGACAACAACGATAAACAGGGTCAAATGATAAACGGAGTACCTGTAGTGGGTACTAGGAATAATATTGTAGCGAAGGCAAAGAGCCTTAAAATAGACGAGATAATAATAGCCATGCCTTCTGCTTCAAGGAGAGAAATAAAGGATATTGTGGAGATTGCAAAGGAAACAAAGTGCAAGCTAAGGATTGTACCTGGAATGTTTGAGTTAATAGACGGTAAGGTAAGTATCAACAATATCAGGGATGTGGACATCGAAGACCTTTTGGGCAGAGATGAGATAAAGGTTGATTTAGAGGAAATAAGCACCTATCTGACGAATAAGGTTGTGCTGGTAACTGGTGGGGGTGGGTCCATTGGATCTGAGCTTTGTAGGCAGATTTCTAGATTTAGTCCCAGGCGGCTCATTATCTTAGATATTTACGAGAACAACGCCTATGAGATACAAAATGAGCTTTTAAGACAGCATAAAAACCTTGATTTAAAAACTTATATTGCCTCTGTAAGAGACAAAGACAGGATATTTGAACTGATGGCTAGGGAAAGGCCAGATGTTGTGTTTCACGCTGCGGCTCACAAACACGTACCACTTATGGAATTTAGTCCAAAGGAGGCTCTCAAAAACAATGTATTTGGAACCCTTAATTTGGCACAGGCAGCAGATAAGTATAATGTGGACAAGTTTGTCATGATTTCCACGGACAAAGCAGTAAATCCAACAAATGTCATGGGTGCAAGTAAAAGAATTTGTGAGATGATTGTACAGTCCATTGATAGGGTAAGCGAGACGGATTTTGTTGCCGTTAGATTTGGCAATGTGCTGGGCAGCAATGGAAGTGTCATTCCCTTATTTAAGAAGCAAATTGCAGAGGGCGGGCCAGTTACAGTGACCCACGAAGATGTAATTAGATATTTTATGACTATTCCAGAGGCTGTGCAGTTGGTTATACAGGCAGGTGCCATGGCAACTGGTGGGGAGATATTTATATTAGATATGGGAGAGCCAGTGAAAATACTGGATTTGGCAAGGGACTTAATTAGGCTGTCGGGATTTGAACCAGATATAGATATTCCCATCGAGATTACGGGCTTAAGACCTGGAGAGAAGCTATTTGAAGAATTGCTCCTAGATGAAGAGGGTATTTCAACTACGAAACACCACAAGATATTCATAGGTAAGCCCATATTTACTGATTATAGGCTGCTTCTCAAATATTTGGATAATGCCAACGAAGTAATACAAAATGGCACAGATGATGATGTAAGAGAATTCGTCAAGACCATGGTACCAAATTATACGGATAATGGTATAAGTACAAGCAGTATATAGACAGGGTGTATGCACCTTGTCTATTTTTTTCGCAGTTACTAGGTTTTTTACAAATTCATATGATGACTATATGAAAGTCCCTATATTTTATAGGGACTTTTAATGTGTCCTGCAATATAACCCTGTGACTTTGTGTTAGTCAGCTTTTCAATTGTTTCTACCTTTTAACTATACTCTAGTTAAAAAGGAGAGAAACATATGTTTGATAAATTGCTTTTTAATGCTAGGGAAGGGGATATTATGGCAAAGGAGGAGATAATAAATAGACTGCAGCCCTTGATTATTTCTTCTATTAGAAAATACTACAATAGGCACAATGAATACGACGACCTGATTCAAGATGGAAATGTGAAGGTTTTAGAATGTATAGGGGACTTTGATGCCGCAAAGGGTGTACATTTTTTAGGGTATGTAAAGACTATGCTCAGGTATATGTATTTGGATAAGAACAAGAAAAAGGCACACTACAGTTTAAATGAAATGGTAGGGGACGGCGATATGGAATTAATCGATCTATTGGTGTCGGAAGATAGAGGGCCTTTAGAGTTGATTTTGGATACGGAACAGAGCCAATTGTTGGAGGGGATATTAGGGGGACTGACAAAAAGACAAAGGGATGTAGTCCAGTTATTCTATTTAGAAAAGATGAAGATAGAGGACATAGGCATATTATTAGGTGTGTCCTATAGGACAGTAGTCAACACCAAAACAAGGGCCATGGAGAAGCTAAGGGAGAGGATAATAGACTGAAATTAGCAAGGTGCCTGACTGTTTGTTCCTTTTTTGATTAACCTAATTAGTCTTTTGGTCGATTTTGTAAGGTATTTATCTCTGCGAAAAACGATGGATATCTGGGATTGCGGTGTCGCTCCCTTAATATCGTAATATTGCAATCCATCTATGAGCCTTGCCATCAAATCTGGAATAACAGAGACTCCTACCCCAGCCTTAATTAGCCTCAAGGCAGTCTCTAAATTATAACATTCCACTACAGTTCTAGGTACAAATCCTGAACTCATACAAAGGTCATGGGAAACCCTATAAAGAAATTGTCCCTCCTCCATCATTACAAATGGAGCCTCGGAAAACTCGGCAAGATTGACTTCTTTGCTGTTCTTGTCGGCAGGCATAAAATCAGGAGTTACAGCCAAGACGATTTTTTCATCAAAAAGTGGTATATTAAAATATTTATAAGCATCAGGGTGTGTAAGCCCGACTATGAAGTCCAGCTCTGATTCTTCGATACTCTTTTTCAAATCGCTGCTGCTTAATTCTCGTATCTGGACAAAACAGTTTTGTACTTCTTCTCTGAAAACTTTTAAGGGTTCAGGTAGAATAAATGCACTAAACTCAGGGAGAATTCCCATTTTTATAACGGTCAATTCTTTAGAAGCATAGTCCTGTAAACGCTTTTCTAAGTTTTCATTCATATATAATATTTGTTTTGCCCATAAAACGTATTCTGTTCCTGCATCGGTCAAGGCTATTGGACTCTGAGTTCTATCAAATAGGGGGGTGCCAATTCTTTTTTCTTCATTCTTAATTGATTGGCTCAAGGAAGGCTGTGATATAAAAAGTTTTTTCGCTGCTATAGTAAAGTTTCCAGTCTCGGCAACGGTGACGATATAGCGTAGCTTATTATAATTCATATTTATACCTCCATATAGGCAAAACCTATTGATATTATAAGAAATTATGTATTTCACGCTTTAACTATCTAATGCTATAATTTAATTAACAGAAGAACTTCACATACTTAACCAAACATTTGATAATTGAGCCATGGCATCAATATAATTTAGTTTAGGTGTATTATATACCCTGACTATGCAGATTTAAAAGTAAATATTATATTAAGGGGGTCAAGAAAATGAGTTTTCAAGATATTTTGGCTGCGATTGCAGTTGTTGTCAATGGATTACCCCAAGGTTTACTTGCCCTGACATTTGGATTTGCAGCATTTCCAACGGCATTGGCATTTCTAGTTGGTCCAATTGGGATGTTGGCATTTGGACAAGTTGCTCCAATCTCATTTCAAGCAGAATCCATAGTTTTAGCAGGGACAATAGGCAGAGATAGAAGTGAAAGGTTAAATATTGTGTTTTATACGGGCATCATCATGGCTTTAATAGGTGGTATAGGTTTGCTGCAACCTACTATTGATTTCATTGGGCCGTCAATTTTAAATGGGATGATGGCAGGTGTAGGCATAATACTGGCAAAAGTCGGAATTGAAATGTTCAAGGAAGAAAAACTTACAGGAGCCATATCCCTTGTAACTGCCATACTGACATATTTTCTAACAGACAACCTAGTGTATACAATAGTTATAAGTGTTTTCTCAAGCTCCATTGTATGGTTTATTGTCAATAGTGAAAAGTTGTCGGAAAATAAGGAGCCTGTTAATCTAGAATATGAAAAGTTAATTCCCCTAAAGTTTAAATTTAGCCCCTATATCGTTAGAAGTACACTAGCTTTGGTAACTTTGCAAATTGGCGGTAATATTGCTTATGCCAGTATTACAGGAGGGCTCGCCAATAAGCCGGTAAATGTGGATTTAGTTACGCTTTACTCAGGTTTAGCTGACTCGGTTAGTGCATTCTTTGGCGGAGGTCCTGTGGAGGCAATCATAAGTGGTACGGCTGTTGCTCCAAATCCTATTACCAGCGGCATTATTATGATGCTCATAATTGCAGCAATTCTCTTTGCAAAATTGCTTCCAAGGATAGCAAGATATGTACCAAATCAATCTATTGCAGGTTTTCTGTTTGTATTAGGTGCTATTGTAGTTTTCCCAGTTAATATGGCTATGGGATTAGAGGGTACGCCAATAGTTGGTAGTGTGACTACCATTGTTACAGCGGCGACAGATCCTTTTATAGGCATGGTTGCGGGGATTATAACGAGAATTCTAAGTACGGCGTTTTAATGTTAGATAACTAAAAGGTTTATATATGAGGAGGTTTATTATGTCTATTAATAATTTACACAAAGTAAAGGTAGAGGATTGTGCGCTTATTATTGTCGATATGCAAAATGACTTTATAGTGGAGGGTGCCCCTATCGAATGTCCTGGGGGAAGAGATATTATTCCCAACATTATAAAGCTTAAGGGCTGGGCCAAGGGAAATAATATTCCAGTCTTCTATACTCAAGAAACCCATAGGTATCAAAATGTAGATTATGGACTTGAACTGGAAAGGAACGAGCCACAACATTGTTTAGAGGGTACACCTGGAGTCGAGATAATTGATGAATTAAAGCCAGAAGATGACGATTATGTAATCGTTAAAAGAAGATATAGCGGATATTATTTAACTGATTTAGAAGTATTGATGAGGGCATTTAAGAAAAAGGCATTGATTATAGCAGGTGCTGCAACAAATGTTTGTGTTTATGCTACTGCATTAGATGCAATGCAAAGAGATGTGCAGCCAATAGTCGTATCGGATTGTGTTGCAGGTACAAGTGTAGACCTTCACGAGGCATTTTTGAAAAATATTGACTATGTAATTGGCGATGTAGTGACAACAGATGAATTGATAGAAACACTTTAAACAGAAGGGCACCTTATTAGCAAGGTGCCCTTCTGTTTATTTAGTTTATAATTATGGTATAATATATTCATCTCCTCATTTCCCGAAGCACCATTGCAATATCTGCCTTTGAAGCGGGTAAATATGCATTGTATATTTCTTCATCTTCAGCTACTTTCATGATTCTGTCTTCGTAGCAGCGACTCATTATCCGTCCGTTTCGCAAATGCTTTTCCCAAGTAGAGAGGCTGCATAGACATTCGATGGCAGTGCCATTTTTCAAATAAATGACTGTGGTTTTATTGCCTTGTTTAGTTCCCTTTACATATTTAATATTTATATATCCAAAGGCACCGTCATTTTTAATTATAGGTTTTCTCGTCTTTATGGGTACTAGTATGTCTTGTTTGCTAAGGGGTATAGGCATTAGATTAGATGTCAATATCACGCTTTTATATCTTTTTTTTATCTCTCCTAGGTCCATCATATAGTATTTTCCCAACAATCTAATAACTGTCCTCACAGATTTTTCCACAATTTTTGGCTTGGATTTTGTTCCGTATAGGATGGTGCAATTCCCTTTTTCATCTATGTATTTGGGGACAAAGGCAACCAGCCCTTCTTTGAGTATTTTCTCCAATATATTCTCCTCCTTTTATAGAGTATTAGTTCCGTAGCGGTATATATTTATAATAACAGAACATATGTTTAAAATCAAGTGAGATAATAAAAATGATGACTTGCTGCAAGTCACGGTTTGTAGATAATTACAGTTTACTTTGGTTTTTCCTTGAAATATAATGGGTATATAATCATAGAGAAAGGTGGCGAAAGATATGAATATTATCATTAAAGACGGAGCTAAGGAATATCTTCGTATGATGAGAAAAAATACTATGACCATATATCTAGAAGCAGTCAGTAGTTGCTGAAGTCCTTTGCCTGAGATATTCGTTAGGCTAAGGAAGCCGGAGGCTCCGGAAGAATACAATTTATTTGAAATAGATGGTATCAAAGTTTATTTATATAAAGATGCTGAGCCAAAAAAAGATACCATATTGATTGACAAGGCAAAGTATTCATCAGATCTTGCATATAAGGAGTTCGATGTACTTGGACTCAAAATAAAATAGGGACCATTGGTCCCTATTTTAAACTCACGATTTCTAAGTCTAGTCCTTGTAAATACTCTATTATTCTAGGCAAAGCATCTGTTACAGGCTTTGTCTCGTGCAATAGTATTATTGCTCCCGAAGTTTTTGTATTTTTTATATGTTGAAGTATTTTATCCGCATTTTGTACTTTCCAGTCTTCAGGGTCGTTGTTCCAGAGCACTATTTTATATTGATTATCTTCAATTAATTTCTCGAATTTTTTGTTATATGAGCCGTAGGGTGGTCTAAATAATACGGGTTCTGTGCCTGTGATTTCTTTCAGGAGTTCCATTGAAGTGTAGACTTCTTCTGTAAGCTTGTCCTGAGATGCGTTGGCTAAATTCACGTGATTCATAGTGTGGTTGCCTATTGAATATCCATTATCGTAAATATACTTCAATTCGTCGGGGTATTTTTTTACATTTCTACCTATGGCAAAGAACGTACCTCCAATTTCGTATTCATTTAATATATCTACAATTTTCTTGGAATAAATAGACGGGCCGTCATCAAATGTTAGAGCTACCATTCCCTTTGGCACTTCATAAGATTTTAATTTTTCCAATTCCCAATTGGGCAGAGCAATGTCCATGTTATCAGATGGATTTTCATCGTCTTGGGTTTCTTCAGCTAAATCCTCACCAACTTCGGCATCTATTATTTCAGGTTGTTTTTCTTCAGTTTCTATTTCCAGTTCTATTTCAGGGTCCGATTGCTCCGTTGCATGAGCGGATTGTGCGGAGGCTTCTTCGTTGAAACTGGCCTTGCTTTCCATGGGGAAGAAATACCTCCATGAAAGTAACCCTATTAACGTCAAAATGGCTATTGAATAATAGGCAATCTTATAATTCCGCTTTACAGGTTCATCGTCACTTGTATGTTGCTCATCTAAGGCTGGATTTTTGAGTGGCGACAAATCTAGATTTGAAAATACCTTTTCGTTCAAGTTTCCTATATTTTCACAGTTTCTAATATGGTTTAGGTTGGTCATATATTCTTCTGAACACATAAAGAAGAACTGTTCACTTTCATCGCGGAAGGTTTGTGTCAATATACCTAAAAACTGGTTTTCGACGGGTTTAGTGGGCTTCGAAAATGATATCCTATACCTATATCGGCTGTCTGATTTGAATATGGATTTTATGTTGTCTGCCGTAGAATTGTCAACTTTCCATAGCAAATCAAAATCCTGCCTATGATGGAGTCTAATGTGTAAGTAATAGTTCTCCGATATATATTCAACACCTTTTAGTTCTAATAGTTTTCCTGGATAATCTGGCATAATTGACCCCCCTTTCCAGATTTAAGTTTAATTTTATTCTGTTTCAGATGAGTCAACTGCCTTTGGCGACAATGAGAATGTCATTCGCTGGGTAAAATCGTTTATTGTCTTGATTAGCTCGGTTTTTTCGTCGAAAGCCCTTTGATACTTGTCCTTGTTTTGTTGATTTTCTATTTCTAGGCTTCTTACTTTTTCCTCTAGTTCGCCAATTTTCAGCATGTTTTGATATTGTGAATTTTTTGCCTCTTCGCTGAGTTTATTATATTTGTTGATTTCTGCACTCAATTGATTGGATATAGTTTCATATTCCATATTTGATGTACTTTGGTATTCTTTGTAGTCTTCCAACAATTGATCGTAATTCATTTGTTTACTTGTTAAATTTGCTTCTAGGTTTCGTATTTCTTTGTTCTTTTCTTGTATCTGCTGATCTTTTTTTACTAGGTCTTGTTTCATTCTGTTTATGGTTTCATTTGCTGCGTAAATTTGCTCTTCTAAGCCTTTATTTTTGTATTGGATTAATTGCCTGTCCTTAATTAGATTCTCTAAAGGCACTATAAGGTCTAGGATTATTTTATCCTGGTTGTCTTTTGCAAAGACATTGTTACTTTGTTGGGTAATTTGCTCATTTTCTTTCATAGCAATAGCTCTCTCCTCATTCCGAATTTCTTCTTTTTCTACATTTTCTACATCTGTAGAACTTTGACTGAAAAAGCTAGATTTTAGCCAGGCCAGTCCCTTTTTTTTACCGTTCTCATTGGCCACCATTCCACCCCTCCTAATTATATTAAACTATGGCAGTTTTACACGTATATACTATATAATACCACATTAAAATGGAAAAATGTTCTTATTGTTAATTTTAAACTTTTCAGAAGATTATGTCAAGGAATGTCGGTAAAAATAGACGAATGTACTAGTTATGGATACAAAATGTGCCATCGAGAACCGTCCCCGATGGCACATTTTTATATTTTAGCTATGGTTGTGGATAATTCTCGTATACTTTCTGTTAGCTGAGTTAGTTTTCCCTCTATCCTAACTAAAAGATAGATAGATATGACTATGGGGAATCCTAAGTTGGCTATACTGGTATAGATTTCATCCATAATATGGCCTCCTTTTTACACTTCAAATACATCTATATTTGTGGTCACTACCCTGGCCTCTATGGGTTCTACTAGGTCAAACAATGAAGATAGAAACACATTGTTTTCTATGATTTCATCCATAGCTTCACCGAGTTCTTCACTGGTCAAGTCTTCCCTAGGATTGTCCATGGTAACGACAAATTTTTTACCAACCTCATTTAAAAATACCAATTCTAGCTTTGTCTTATTCACTAAATCACCTCCTTCCTAGTTGCTGCTATCTGGACTAGTCTTCCCAAATAGAAGTAACTTCGATTTTCTTCACCTTAAGCAAGTCCCTAGTTTGCAATCCCGATAGTGCTACAGCCGTATTGTACAATGCCTCGTCATCTGCATCGGCTTTTATCTGGGAAAAGGACTTTGGCGTCACTTTTTGCTTTCCATCTACCATGCCGCCGTCTAATTCGAGTCTTAATGTCATCTTTTCCTTAAAGTTCTCTATAGCCATCATTCCACCTCCTTCCTTGGCCCTGTGGCCTTACAATTTATATATAGAAATGGAACTGGATTTTTACTACTATCAAAAATACCGCCCAGGGTTCTACTTGATTATAGTTCTCAATGGTGCTATACTATTTTTGAGTTATTACTGGTATAGGGTATAGGATATTGACGACAAGGGGAGATATATATAAATAATAATAGGGGTGATGTTAATGAAATTAAGGGGTAAATTGCTGTGGTTTACAGTACTAATTTCCATTATTTCTGTGATGCTTATTTCTGCTATTAACTACACAATAGCAATAAAGAAGCTTGAAGATGTGGAAAATGTCAACATTGGTCTAAAGGCAAATCAAACAGCTCAGGAAATGGACAAATGGCTGGCTGTCCAAAAAAACATCTTGGGTAAAACTTTAGATGATATACTTTACAATGACAATCACGGGGAAGATTATATGGTTGGATTGATGACAGATGTAACTAATAAACATCCAGATAATCTATACTATATTGGATACAGCAATAGAGAGACATATTTCCCTGTTGGGACAGAATTGCCGCCTGATTTCGATGGTACAACTAGACCTTGGTATATTGGGGCCATGGATACAGATGACTTCTATATTACAGAACCGTATATTGATGCCCTGACTGGGGACATGGTAATTACCATATCGAAGCAATTTAGGACAAAAGGAGTCCTAAGAGGTGTTATAGCCACAGATATAGCCATAAACTATCTAGTGAACTTAGCCTCTGAAGCCGATTTCGGTGAAGGCTCATATTCATTTTTAGTTGACGATATGGGCAATATCCTGACCCATCTAAACGACGACTTTAAACCAGATGTAGAAGAAGGATTTATGAATATGGAAGACATCTTAGACGGCAAGGTGGCGTCCATAGCTGTAAAAGGCGATTTACAGTTGAGAAGTAGGGCTGTAAAGGACTTTGACGGTGTAGAGAGGTTTTTCTATTTTGGCGATATGGGAGATACTGGATGGAAGGTCGTAGCTGCATTAGCTACTGACAATGTACTGGGCAGTATCAATAGGGTATTGTATTTAACAGGAATAGCAATTGTATCTATACTAATAATATCAATTTTATTTGCATTATACGTGGCAAACACTATTACAAGGCCCATTAGGGAAACTGTAAAGATAGCCGAAGAAATATCCAATTTAAATTTATCTGCCAATATTAGCAATAATCATTTAAGCAGGAAGGACGAAGTAGGTGAAATTTTTCAATCTTTCCACCTAATCTTGGAGAAGCTAAGGGAGTTTATGCACAATATAGACGATTCCATTCATTTAAATCATCAGGTTTATGAGGAGACTTTGGGAAAGGTCACATACCTATTAAATCAAGCAGAAGACACTTCAGCGACTACAGAGGAGTTATCAGCTGGCATGGAGGAGACAGCGGCCTCTACCATAACTGTGGACGGCTCCTATCACGAAATGGAGAGGGCCATAGAAGGATTTACAGTCAAAATGATAGAGGGGGCAGATGCCTCCAATGAAATAAGCGTGAAAGCGGACAAGCTTAGCAAGCAATTTATTGATGCAAGGGACAAATCCATGGAAGTATATTCCAGTGCAAAGGAAGAGATAGAGAAGGCAATATTAGCTTCTAAGGAAGTGGAAAAGATCAACATATTGTCCAATGCCATACTACAAATATCTGAGCAGACATCCTTATTGTCTCTAAATGCTGCCATAGAAGCTGCTAGGGCAGGGGAAAGCGGCAGAGGATTTGCAGTAGTAGCTGACGAGATTAGAAAGCTGGCGGAAAACTCCAATGAAACTGTAGGGGAAATACAGCACGTAACAGAGAGTATAACAGCCGCCGTAGAGGAACTGATAAATAGGGTTTCCATAGTAATGGATTTCTTAGAAAGTGATGTAACTAAGGACTATGACGTCATGGTAGATGCAGTAGGGCAATATAGGGACGATGGAGCCTCCCTAAACAACATTATTTCTGAGCTTAGCAAGACTTCAGAAGAGTTGGCGAAGTCCGTAAACAATATATCCATATCGATTTCGGAGATTACAAATACAGTAGAGCAATCTACAACTGCAACCACAAATATTGCCGAAAAGAATATGAACATGGTAAATGCCATAAACGAAATAAATTCTATAATGGAAAGAAACAAGGGTATATCAGATACCTTGGAAAAGATAGTATCTCAAATAGTATTTTAGGGACAAAGGGACAAGTACTTTGTCCCTTTGTAATTTCCATATCTACTTTGCGTCATTCGAACTTGCACCACTAATATCATTCCGAACCTACACCACCCATGTCATTCCGAACCTACACCACCTATATCATTCCGAACCTACATCACCCATGTCATTCCGAACCTACATCACCCATGTCATTCCGAACTTGCACCACTAATGTCATTCCGAACCTACACCACCCATGTCATTCGAACTTAGTGAGGAATCTTTCTTGATTATCTTACAAAAAAAGAAGGATTTTTTAAATTTATGGAGAATAAGTTAAATATAGGATGTATTGGGTAAAAATACATTAACTAAAAAATATCAAGGAGGTATTAAGTAATGTTTAGAAACAGAAAAATTCTTAGTATTTTCCTATCACTGATGTTAATTATTGGTATGGTGATCGGAGGGACATCTAGTGAAGTATTTGCAGAAGGGTCGACGACAATCACAATTTTACACGTAAACGACGTCCATGGGAGACTGGAGCCAGATGAAAGAGAAGGAGCCATGGGATTTGGAGTATTTAAGGCTAAGTTAGATGAGCTTAGGGAAGAAAATCCAAATCTTCTATTGCTAAATGCAGGTGATGCACTCCATGGCACTACTATGGTCAACTTAACAGATGGCGAAGCCATGATTACCATGATGAATGCCGTGGGATTTGATGCCTTAGTTCCAGGTAATCACGATTTTAATTATGGATACGACAGATTGCTTGAGTTAAAGGAATTAGCAGAGTTTCCAGTTATAGCGGCAAATGTAGTTAAGGAAGCAGATGGCGAATCAGATTTTGATGCTTATGTAATTGAAGAAGTTGACGGTGTAAGGGTTGGAATATTTGGACTTGCCACTGAAGAAACTAAATTTAAATCACATCCCGATAATACTGTAGGAATTACCTTTGTAAATCCAGTTGAAGCTGCCAAAGAAGCTGTAAAGGCTTTGCAGGATGAAGGGGTAGATGTGGTAATTGCTTTAGTACATTTAGGCATCGAAGGTACTGTAGATACTACTTCTAAGGAAGTGGCTGAAAATGTCGAAGGCATCGATTTAATAATTGACGGCCATAGCCACGAAGAATTGAACTTGACATTTGGAGATGCATTATTGGTTCAAGCAGGTTCTTATTTAAAGAATATTGGCGTTGTAGAATTAGAAGTTTCAGAGGGAAAGGTAGTCAATAAGGATGCAAGTCTAATTCCAACAGCTGATTTGGCTGAAGTAGAGCCGGATAAGGAAATTGTAGCTATGGTGGAGAAAATCAACGAAGCTAATAAGCCGATATTGGATGTAGTCGTAGGCAAGGCAAAAGTAGAGCTTTTCGGCGGCAGAGAAGAGGGCAACAGCGTTAGAGCTAATGAAACTATCTTAGGGAATTTAATTGCAGATGTCATGAGAGAATCCACAGGTGCGGACATAGCCTTTGCCAATGGAGGAGGCATTAGAGCCACTATCCCAGAGGGAGAGGTCAAGGTAGATGATATAATCAAGGCATTTCCATTTACCAATACCATTGCTTCCATTGAAATAACAGGACAGGAACTAATGGATGCACTTGAGCATGGGGTAGAACTATATCCAGAGGAAGCTGGATGGTTCCCACAAATTTCAGGTATGTCTATGAAATTTGATCCCAACAAGGAGAAAGGTTCTCGAGTACTGGAAGTAGTTGTTGGCGGCAAACCATTTGATATAAATGAAAAGTATATATTAGCTACCAATGACTTTATGGCCAGTGGTGGTGACGATTATACCATGTTTGCAAATAAGCCTTTTGTAGCTGAAGGTGGGCTTTTATCCGACGTATTGATAGAGCATTTTAAAGAAGTAGGAGAGGTAACTGCAGAGCTTGAAAACAGGATAGTCAATTTACCTGTAATAGAGGAAACTGCAGAAGAATACGTAGTTGAGTTAAATGACGTATTGTGGAAGATTGCTGAGAAATTTGGCACTACATGGGAGAAACTAGCTGAATACAACAATCTAAAGAATCCTCACCTAATATTCCCAGAACAAGTAATTTTAATTCCATAGAAACAAAATAAGGACGGGCAAATGCCCGTCCTTAAAATTTTATATGTTTGAATATTTGCTGCAAATCGTCGGCTAAATTGGCTAAAGAATCTGCCGATACTGTTATTTGCTCCATTGAAGCCATTTGTTCCTCTGTAGAAGCCGATACATTGTGTATTTGATCTGTTACTTCGTTGGATAGGGATTCTGCTTGTTCTATGGATTTTTGAGAAGCTTTAATGCTGCCTCCAACCTTATTAATGGATTGTCCACTTCTCATCATTCCTAAATGCATATCGTTTATGACTTCTGCTATGGCATCGAAGGTATTTTTTGTATCGTTGGCTTTTTCAATTCCCTTTATGACTTCTATGTTACTAAATTCCATATTTTGATTTGCCGTCAATATCATATGGTGATTGTCCTTAATTATTTCGTTGATTTCATTAGTCGAGGATTTTGTTTGGTCCGCTAATTTCCTTATTTCATCGGCAACTACGGAAAATCCTCGGCCTGCTTCTCCAGCTCTGGCTGCCTCTATGGCTGCATTAAGTGCCAGTAGGTTTGTTTGTTCCGCTATATTTTGTATAACTATTAAAATTTCATCCATTTTAGCTGAGGAGTTTTCAATATTTTCAAGGGAGCTTCTCACTTCATAGGTGCTGTTTTTGATATTGTCCATTTGACCTATTACATGGTTTACCACATTGGTTCCATCTTCTACGGAAATCAAGGCTTTTTTGTTAAGGTCCTCAACTCCATTAATCTCCTCTAAGGCCATGGAAAATTGTTCCTCTACTATTTTCATCTCCCTTGCCACATTGAGTATTTCTTGTAATTGCTCGTTTGCCTTTGCCGCTATTTCATTGGCTGCTTCTGCTATGGTAGTGGAAGCGGCTGAGGATTCCTGAGTAATTGCTGCCAATTCTTCAGAAGAGGCTGCTACGGATTGGGAGTTCATTTGAGTGTCGTGGGCAAAGCCCTTGATACTATTGATTACATTTTGGATGGCATTAGCCATAATTCCCAGTTCATCGTTTCTATTCAGTACTCTTTCATCTAAGGTAAAGCTCAGGTCCAAGTTCGACAGGTATTTTGTCTTGTCGCTTATATCTACAATTCTATTTGTAATTCTCTTGTTTATTATATAGGAGATAATCAGCCCTATTATTAGGGAAATACCAGCTATTAACAAGATTGAATTTCTCAGGGAGGCTAAGTTGCTTAATATTTCTTCTTCCATTACATGCACTACTATGGTCCAACCCTTTGATTCAATGGGGGCGTAGGCTATATGGTGTATTTCACCGTTTTCTTTGTATTTGCCTGTCCCGGGTAAATTCGATATTATATCGGTAGATATTGATTCGACTTCTTCCCTGGATCTTGAATCTACCCGATCAATAAGGGTAGAAAAGTTTATTAGGTCCGATGTGGTTGCACCAGATACGGCTTCTACTTCTGCTTCTATAGTGGCACTTGATTCGGCATCTACATCTGCTTCTGCTGTGGCTCCTGTCTCTGCATCGACTGTGGCACCTACGATGGTTGGATGGGATACAATGTCAGCATCGCTGTTTAATATATAAGCGTATCCATCTTGTCCGATGGTTATATCCCTGGCTAGATTATAGAATTCATCGGCGTCTTTATATGCTACTATGGCACCGACGATTTGATTGTTGTGCCTAAGGGGTGTAGAGATGGCGATATCCATAGTATTGGAAAAATCATTGAAGAATGGTTCTGAAAAATAGGACTCTCCCTTGCTTGCTGCCTTGAAATATTCATAGGACCCTATATTTATTGTTTGTCCATTTTCTAAGGTTAAATTCCCTTGTAAATCTGCTACCCCAATGGACGAAAGGTCAAGTCTTGACATTTCTTTCTTAAATATTCTCGATTTTTCTACCCAATGGACCTCTGGATCTCCAAGCATATCAAAGTTGCTCAATCCCTCAATATTGGAAATATACTGTTTGATTTTCAAGTCGACAAACAATGAAGAGTCTACGGCCTTATTGTATATGGTTTCTTCTACATTATGTATCAATGCATCCTTTGCAGTCAGGTATGTTGCCAGCCCTATGATTACTGATAAGGATATGATAATCATTGCCACTGTCGCCAGTAACACAGTAGATATGCTTTTTGTCCTTTTTGTATTTGCAATGTCTTTTTTGTTGTCCATTTTGATCACTCCCAGTTTTTGACTATAATTAATTACATTATACACCATATTTGCCATAATTCACACATAGAATTACATAATTTTCAGAAGACGTCGAAAATAGGACTGAATAATTAAGCAATAATTGGCTCCTATTCTAAATTGACTTTACTATGCTTAAGTAGTATACTAATAACATAATTATTGGCATTTTAGGGTTTCAAAGATTATTTAGTAAATGGGGGAAAGTACTATGAATATGAGCATACAGGAATTCCTGCAGCACATGACAAATGGTATATCACTAGGGAGTTTATATGCTCTGATTGCCATTGGCTACACCATGGTTTATGGAATTTTAAGGTTGATTAACTTCGCCCATGGAGATATTTTTATGCTGGGTGTATATATTACATTTTACGGCATAGGATTTACGCCTATACCATGGTATATAATATTTCTATTGGCACCAATTTTAACTGGATTACTGGGGCTATTGTTGGAGAAGCTGGCATACAAGCCCTTGAGAGAGTCACCTAGGATTACAATACTCATTTCTGCCATAGGGGCATCTTTTTTATTGCAAAACCTGGGCATTTTAGTATTCGGAGGCAGGCCAAAAGCCTTCCCGACTCCTGCTGTTTTAGGTAGGATACTGAATATTGGCGGAGTATCTGTGGCTACGGTAAATTTCATTATACCCATAGTGACTATAATCCTATTATTTGGGTTGAATTTCTTTATTTTGAAGACCAAAACTGGCATGGCAATGAGGGCATTGTCCAAGGACTACGAGGCTGCAAGTCTTATGGGCATCAATATTAATGGGATTATTTCCATCACCTTTTTCATAGGCTCCTTGTTGGCTGCCATGGGTGGAATCATGTGGGGAGTCAAATATCCTCAAATTATTCCACATATGGGAGTAATGCCGGGGTTAAAGTGTTTTATAGCAGCTGTAATTGGAGGCATAGGCAATATAACTGGTGCAGTCCTAGGTGGGTTTATTCTAGGTCTGGGAGAGATACTACTTATAGCTTTTTTACCTAGCCTTACAGGTTATAGGGATGCCTTTGCATTTATACTACTTATTATTATACTCCTTGTAAGGCCTACAGGGCTCATGGGAGAAAAAATAGCAGAGAAGGTGTAGCCTATGAAAAAGAAAAGTTTGTACCTGCAAATCGGTATTATTGTTGTAGCATTAATTGCATTGTTTTTTATGAACATTTACATGGACAATTACAAGATTAAGATATTAAATTTATCTGCCATTTATGTTGTTTTGGCATTGGGGATGAATTTAATAAATGGATTTACTGGATTGTTTTCCTTGGGACATGCTGGTTTCATGGCCGTAGGGGCATATACTGTAGCATTACTTACTATGCCCTTGGAGACAAAGACCATGAACTTTTATATGAAGCCCATGGTACCATTTCTTCTTAACTTGAATATGCCCTTTATTTTTGCTCTGTTGGCAGGCGGAATTATGGCAGCCATATTTGGATTTTTAATAGGTGCTCCAGTGCTGAAGCTGACAGATGACTATTTGGCCATAGCTACATTGGGTTTTTCTGAGATTATTAGAATTATAATCATAAATATACAAAGTGTGACAAATGGTTCCCTTGGACTTAAGGGTATACCACAGCTGACTACAGGAAATATGTCTGAAAAGTTAAGTTGGCTGATAAAAATACCAATTAGGACTAATCTCCTATGGGCCTGGGGAATTGCCATATTGACTATGGTATTTATGAAGGTCCTGATGAATGGCAGTTATGGAAAGGCTTTTAAGGCCATTAGAGAAGACGAAATCGCTGCAAGATCCATGGGTATCAATCTATTTAAACACAAGGTAATGAGTTTTACGATTGGATCTTTTTTAGCTGGCATCGGCGGCGGACTTTTAGCTGTGCACTTGGGGACCATTGACCCGGCACTATTTAAATTTGCCCTTACATTTAATATACTTTTGATTGTCGTCTTAGGAGGCATGGGCAATATAAATGGAACTGCAATATCTGCTGTAATTATTACAGTAGCCATGGAGGTCCTAAGGTTCTTAGACGAACCATTGAAACTTGGCTTTACCACTACAAGGGCATTGCCTGGGCTTAGGATGGTTGTATTTTCCTTGGCTCTGATGATTATAGTAATATTTAAGAGAGAAGGCTTTGTAAAAAGTACCCTAGAGAAAGTGAGGGGTAAATATGCTAAAAATTAACGATATGACCATGAAGTTTGGTGGGGTAGTTGCTGTAAATAAGTTTTCTGCAAATATAGAGAATGGGCAAATCGTAGGGCTAATAGGTCCCAATGGAGCAGGAAAAACAACTGTATTTAATGTGGTTACAGGTGTATACAAGCCTACAGAGGGAAATGTGGAGTTTAATCCAAATGAAACCGGGTATGTTATTTCCGGCCTTAGACCAGATAAAATTGCAAAATTGGGTGTTTGCCGTACATTTCAAAATATTAGGTTGTTTAAGGAATTATCTGTCCTTGACAATGTATTTATTGGCAGTCATCTAAGGCTAAAATCCAACTTACTTTCTTCAATATTTAAGCTTCCCAGTTACAATAATGAGGAAAGACAAATGTATGAAAAGGCCAGGTATTTACTGGAGAAGGTTGGATTATATGAGGAGAGAAATGAAAAGGCATTTTCGCTGCCCTATGGCAAGCAAAGAAGGCTGGAAATTGCCAGGGCGCTGGCTACTGACCCTAAGCTTTTACTCCTAGATGAGCCGGCAGCAGGGATGAACCCACAGGAGACCCAAGATTTGATGGGTTTCATAGGCAATATAAAGGAAGAATTTGATTTAACTATATTTCTAATAGAGCATCATATGGAAGTAGTAATGGGAATTTGTGAAAGAATATTTGTACTGGACCATGGAATCATGATTGCAGAGGGAAATCCTCAGGAAATACAATCGGATGAAAGAGTAATTGAAGCGTATTTGGGGGTGGAATAATGCTGACTGTATCTAATCTGCATGTGAGCTATGGCGGTATCAAAGCTTTAAGAGGCATAGATATCAACATAGAGGAAAATAAAATAGTCACTTTAATTGGTGCCAATGGAGCAGGCAAATCTTCCACCTTGAGGGCTATTATGAATTTGGTAAAGAAAGAGGAAGGTAAAGTCCAGTATGACGGCGAAGATTTGACAAACCTTAGGACCATGGATATAGTCAAAAAGGGAATAGCTTTATCTCCAGAGGGCAGAAGGGTATTTTCAAATCTCACTGTGGAAGAAAATTTGATTTTAGGTGCATATACTAAACACAATAAGGCTGAAATAAATAAGGATATGGAAAAAGTCTACGAACTATTTCCTAGACTGAAGGAAAGATTGTGGCAAAAGGCGGGGACGTTATCAGGAGGGGAGCAGCAGATGCTGGCAGTAGGCAGGGCATTAATGGTCAGACCTAGGGTTCTAATGCTTGACGAGCCATCCTTGGGATTGGCACCTTTACTGGTTAAGGATATATTTGACATTATTAAGGAAATTCACAGTCAGGGAAATACTATTCTTCTCGTGGAGCAAAACGCAAAGAAGGCTTTGGAAATTGCCGACTATGGATATGTCTTGGAAACTGGTTCTCTTGTACTTGAAGGACCTGGCGAAGAACTATTAAATGATGAAAAAGTTAAAGAAGCGTATTTAGGAGAAGCAAAATAGCAATACTAAACAGTAGGATATCCTACTGTTTTTTTTGTAATCAGAATGTAACCTAATTTTCAGACAATTAGTGTATAATGTATGTATAAAATTAAGCAGATACTTTAATAGTATATTCATAAATTGATTTAAATTAATCCACCTAGTATGTTAGATTTAGGTCCCAAATGGTACGACTGCTTTTGAGTCCCTAAATGGATATACTGATGATACAGTAATTGAGGTTTTAAATAAAATAATGGGGTGATTTTGTGAAAAAGGCTGCATTTTTAACATTGGCATTTTTAATAATTGTTAGTACAGATTCCTTTGCATCAGCAGATGAAAAACTGGGTAATCACTGGTCTAAGGACTACATAGAGGTAGATTTTTTAGCCTATTATTTCCCCTATTACGCAAAGGACGGATTTGATAAGTTTAATCCAGAATCAATTATCAAAAGCGGAGACTTTTCCTTGTCATTAGCTTCCCTTTCAAAGGACTACGACATGGATATTTCCATAGAGGGCTTTGGGCTTTCTAGTAAATTGACTAGAAAGGATGCCGTCGCATTTATTGGAAAGAAGATTGTAGAGGATGACACAATTAAATACGACAAAAAAGATATTCCCTTCCAAGATATTAATACTATGGACCAAGAAAGCTTAGAATTATTAAAGGTACTATATAATTTAGGCATTATATATGGAGTTTCCGAAACTAGATTTGAGCCAGATAGGGAACTTAGCCAAGCTGAGGCCATAATAATTTTACAGAGATTAAAGTCTGTATGGAAGGGGCTGAAAGAAGTGGATTTTGATCTGAAAGGAATGGTTCAGAGCTATAACAGCCAAGAGGATATAATAGTGAAGGAAGAGGAAGACAGCGTGTTGGTGACTATTACTAAACAATTTCCTACTCCTGGATATTCCATGAATGTGGAAAAGATACTAAAGGATAAGGGTCAGTGCAAGATTTACTTAAAAATAGGCCCACCGAGGGTAGACTCAGAACAGGCTCAGGTGATTACTTACAAAACCATGACCATTGAAATAGATAAGGAACAGCTGACACAGGGACCACCCTTTATATTCACTGTGGAAGAGATAAAAAGCAATCTTGTAAAATAGGTTGCTTTTTACATGTGCAATAACAATAAAGGTGACATTCTACTGTAAATTTGATAAAATATTAAAAGCAAAGAAAATAAGTTGGGAAGTGGGTTTATGATATTTGAAGAAAGCTGCATAAAGGGCAATTCACTTGTTGACAATATAATAAGTAATTCGTCTTTGATAATATTTACCTGGGATTTGGATTTTAAAATTCTATCTATAAATCCCTATGGTGAAAGGGCAACAGGATATAAGGAAAATGAGTTAATAGGCAAATCTTGGGTAGATTTGTTTTTATATGAGGAAGAGAAGTCAAAGATTGCAGGTTTAATGAACTACCTTAAAAGCGGGAAGTCTCTGCGAAATAGCATAGGGGACATATGGAAATCAAAATACGGCACAGATATTGAGCTTATATGGACTGACTCTCCTGTATTTGATGAAAATGGCGAAGTTGTTAGAATTCTTTCCATGGGTACAGATATTACGGAGCAAAAAAACTTGGTTAGAAGGCTAAATAGCTTGGCATATTACGATAGCCTTACTGGACTGCCCAATAGAATTTTGTTAAAGCGGGAGGCTGAAAAACTCATAGCTAAGGAGAAAGCAAAAAACAAGAAATTGGCTTTTTTAAATATTGATATAGACAATTTCAAGCAGATAAACGACACATTGGGACATGCCGCTGGGGACAAGCTTCTGATTCATTTAAGTAAGAAACTGAAGGAAGACTTGGACATAAGATGCCTGTCAAAGTTGGGTGAGGACGAATACTGCGCCATATTAGATGGGATAGAAGGATATTGGGATATTGTAAACAGGACTAATAACATATTGGATATAATAAGGCAGCCTTGGAGTATGGGGACCTATGAATTTAGCATGTCCGCCAGCATAGGTATATCTATATTTCCAAGTGATGGCAATGATTACGATACTCTTATGAGACTTAGCAATATGGCGATGAATGAAATGAAACGTAGGGGAAAAAATGGATTCTTTTTCTATCAGACGGAATTGGGAGAAAGGGTGGAGTACAATACATTTATAGTAAATCAAATATTTAGTGCTATGGAAAATAAACAGCTTTCTCTGCAATATCAGCCCATTGTAGATATAAAGACGGGAAAGCTTTATAGTGTGGAATCTTTGGCTAGATGGAATCATCCTGAAAGAGGCTACATTCCACCCATGGAATTTATCCCATTAATAGAGGAAACGGGACAAATATTTGAAGTCACATCCTACATCTTAAAAATGGCAGTGGAGCAAAAAAAGCTTTGGAAAGACAAAGGTTACAACGGCTTTAAGGTGGGAGTCAATATTTCTACAAAATCCTTAATCAAATGTGGAATAGATAAGGAAATAAGTGGCTTGTTAAAGGAATACGATATTAATCCTTCCGTTTTTAATGTGGAGATTACAGAAACAGCTTTTATGGATAATTCGGGGAGTTGTATAGAATCTTTGTTTAATTTAGAGAAGTTGGGCGTTACTTTAGCCTTAGATGATTTTGGTACAGGCTATTCCTCTTTGGCACAGCTAAAGAATTTACCTATACAATACATTAAAATAGATATGGAATTTATTAAAAATATGAAAAGAGATAGTGACGACGAAATAATGGTAAAGACCATTGTGGAATTGGCACATAATTTAGGCTTGCAGGTTGTGGCAGAAGGGGTAGAGACTGAGGAGCAATTGAGTATATTGCGAGATATGGATTGTGACTTTGCCCAGGGATATTATATCTCTAGACCCCTAGACCCCAAGAACTTTGAGATGAAATTTTTGACAAATACAAGGTGAAATACATGACTAAAAAAGACAAACTTGCATATTCTGCAGCGATGATTTCCATAATGACCCTTATATCCAAGGGCTTTGGATTCATAAGGGAGGTACTGATTGCAAATAGATTCGGTTCTGGCATGGAGACAGATACGTATTTTGTGGCAATGACCGCTACTGTTATACTGATGGGTACCTTAGGTGCCGCGTTAAATACTACTTTGATACCTATATTTTCTGAAATTGGGCAAAAATACGGTAGAAAGGGAAAGCTAAAGTACCTAAACAATTTAGTAAATATTGTAATAGGAGCCACATTATTTATCGTATTTTTTGGTTATGTGCTTTCTCCGGCGGTAATTAGGATTTTAGCCAAAGGGTTTCACGGTGAGCAGTTTGATTTGGCAGTAAGATTAAACAGGATTGGACTTCCCATTGCTGTATTTCTTGGGCTAACTTACGTATTTTCAGGCTTTTTACACAGCAGTCAGATATTTGGCCCTTCTGCTATATCGGGGCTACCATACAATTTTGTGTTTTTAGCCTATTTGCTGTTTATTGGCAAGGATTATAGCATAGTCACCTTAATGATCGTGTCAGTAGTGGCGGCATTAAGCCAATTTTTGATTTTGATGCCTGCTGTAAGACATTTAGGTTACAGATATAATTTTAGTTTTAACCTGCAGGATAGGTATTTGAAAAGAGCCACGGAACTTATTGTACCTGTGCTTATTGGCTCTGCCGTCCAGCAAATAAATGTGATTATCGACAAGACTTTGGCTTCTGGTTTAGTATCTGGAAGTATATCTGCTTTGAACTACGCATCTAAGATAAATGAAATGGTAATAGCAGTATTTATTATGGCGATTACTACGGTAATATTTCCCATGCTGTCCAAGGCCTTTGCTGAAGATAATAGGGACTTGATAAGGAGTATATTAGGTCAGGGGATTAATATAATATTGATAATCACCGTGCCTGCCACCGTTGGGCTCATATTATTGGGGCAGCCTATGGTTCATCTCTTCTTTGAGAGGAATGCCTTTGACGGTCAGGCTACATTGATGACCAGCGGGGCACTTACTTTTTATTCCCTTGGATTAGTGGGGACTTCACTTAGGTTGATGCTCAACAGGGTATATTATTCATTTCAAGATACGAGGACACCCATGATTAATGGAATCATAGCAGTAGTGGTAAATCTCGTATTAAATCTGATATTGATTGGACCTATGGGCCATAGAGGGCTGGCATTGGCAACTAGTATATCTGCCACGGTGACGACGATTATGCTTTTCTTAGATCTTAGAAAAAAGATAGGATCCATAGGACTTTTGAAATACCTTATGTGTTTTTTAAAGACTTCCTTGGCTTCTGCCGTCATGGGAATTATTGTCTATTTAATTTACTATAAACTGGGGGCCGCTGTATCTCCGTCAAAGATAGGCCAGATGCTGATACTTGTAGGCTCTGTCGTCCTTGGAATATTGTCGTATTTCATTTTGCTTTTAGGGCTTAAGGTGGAGGAGCTAAAGTTAATATTGGGTAAAAAATAATCCAGCGAAAATCGCTGGATTATATTATTTAACATTGTGACATGCAGCAAAGTGATTTGGCCTTTTTTCTTCAAATACAGGAGTTTCTTTTCTGCATATATCTGTTGCCTGAGCACATCTGTCTACAAATCGGCATCCTGGTTTTGGATTGATGGGACTTGGCACGTCTCCTTCAAGCATTATCCTTTTTCTGCTTCTTTGAATTTCAGGATCTGGTATAGGTATTGCTGACAAGAGAGCCTTTGTATACGGGTGCAGTGGATTTTCATATAGTTCCTCGGAGGGAGCAAGCTCCATCATATGACCTAGGTACATGACTCCGACTCTATCTGATATATATCTTACCATGGATAGGTCGTGGGCTATAAACATGTACGTAAGGCCAAATTGATCCTGTAAGTCTTTTAAAAGGTTAACCACCTGTGCCTGAATGGACACGTCTAGGGCAGAAATAGGCTCATCTGCTACTATGAATTTTGGGTTTAAAGCAAGGGCTCTTGCTATTCCAATTCTCTGTCTTTGCCCTCCTGAAAATTCATGGGGAAATCTCATTGCGTGTTCTTCGTTTAATCCTACTAACTCTAGTAATTCTATTACCTTATCTTTTCTATCTTTGTGATTTTTATATGCATGGTGAATATCAAGGGGCTCAGATACTAATTCTTCTACGGTCATCCTAGGGTTCAAAGAAGCATAGGGATCCTGAAATATCATCTGAAAATCCTTTCTCACTTCTTGCATCTCCCTACGGGATAAATCGTATACATTTTTTCCGTTGAAGAAAAGTTCTCCGTCTGTCGGGTCATATAATCTAATAATGGTTCTGCCAGCTGTTGATTTACCACAGCCTGACTCGCCGACTAGGCCAAAAGTTTCCCCAGGGTATATATCAAAACTAAGCCCGTCTACAGCTTTTAATATTCCTTCTCCTACGTCAAAGTGCTTCTTTATGTTTCTTGCAGATATTAAAGGTTCCACTACTAAACTTCACTCCCTTCAGTAGATTGAGCCATGGAATGATTTAACCAACATCGGCTTCTATGGGTGTTATTGTGCCTGTCGAAATCTGGCATATTATCTTTGCATATTTTCATGGCATTGTCACATCTATCGTAAAATGAACATCCCTTTGGAGGAATATATAAATCTGGCGGAGTGCCCTCTATGGAAAATAAGGGTTCATTTCTAGACATATCAAGTCTAGGAACAGAAGACAACAACTTTTTCGTATAAGGATGCTTAGGGTCAGTGAATATTTCGTCTGAGGTGCCTTCTTCCAATATTTGTCCCGCATACATTACAATTACCCTGTCGCTCATTTCTGCCACTACTCCAAGGTCGTGGGTAATCAGTATAATGGACATATCTAGTTTCTTTTGAATTTCCTTCATAAGCTCCAATATCTGGGCTTGTACTGTAACATCTAGAGCTGTGGTGGGCTCGTCTGCAATCAATAGCCTAGGGTTAGATACCATGGCAAGGGCTATCATGACCCTTTGTCTCATGCCGCCGGAAAATTCGTGGGGGTATTGGTTTACCCTTTTTTCAGGCTGAGGTACTGCTACTAAATTAAGCATTTCAATTGCCTTTTCCTTGGCCTCTGATGACGATAATTTTCTGTGTTTTACAAGTCCCTCAACTATTTGTTTTCCAATTTTCATTGTGGGGTTGAGGGAGGTCATAGGGTCCTGGAATACCATAGATATTTCATTGCCCCTGATGGACTGCATTTCTTTGTTTGTTTTTTTCAGTAGATTTTCTCCATTAAAGATTATTTCTCCACTTTTGAAGAAGGCGGGAGGCATGGGAAGCAGCTGCATAATTGAGTTAGCTGTTACAGATTTTCCACAGCCTGATTCTCCAACAATGGCTACGGTCTCCGATTTTCCCACGTGAAAGTTTATGTTCCTCACTGCTTCTACTTCGCCAAAAAATGTCTTAAAAGACACAGATAAGTTTTTAACTTCCAATAGTTTTTCCATTTTCATCCACCCCTTTCTATTTACGCAGCCTTGGATCTAAGGCATCCCTCAAACCATCCCCTAGGACGTTGAAGGCAAACATTATCAGTGAAATAAATAGGGCGGGTATGATTATTTGATAAGCATTGCCCACTGCAATCCCTGCTAAACCGTCGTTTGCCAAGGAACCTAGGCTGGACCTAGGTGCTTGAAATCCAAGTCCTAAAAATCCAAGGGTTGCCTCGGCGAATATTGCCCTAGGTATAGTCAATGTAATATTAACTAAAATTGGCCCCATGGTATTTGGTATAATGTGCTTCCTAAGTATCCATCCCTTAGATGCTCCTAAGGACTCCGCTGCCAAGGAGTATTCTGATTCTTTAAGCTGCAGTACTTGTCCCCTAACCAGTATTGCCATTGGAACCCAGTCTGTAAGGGTCATGGCTAGTATAAGTACAAACATAGATGTACCGGCACCTTCAGATGAAAATGCTACGGATAAGAGTATGACTATGAGCAAATACGGGATACTATAGACTACTTCCGCAATTCTCATCATTATATTATCTATTCGTCTGGTGGCCATACCTGATAATCCGCCGTATATTACCCCAATGATAAAGTCGATAGTGGCGGCCAGTACCCCAATAATAAGTGAATATCTGGCACCGAACCAAACCCTAGTAAACAAGTCTCTGCCAAGTTCATCGGTTCCAAACCAATGGACTGTGTCGGGGTGGTTATTTATTAAGTCGTAATTTTGTTCATAATAGCTGAATTTGTTAAATAGAGGTCCAAAAATTGACATAAACAGCATTATAATTATGATGGACAGGCCAACCATTGCTAGCCTGTTTTGTTTTAATCTTCTCCATACATCGGGCCAGTATTTAATACTGGGCCTTCGAATTCTATCGGAATCCCTATCTTCTTTAAGGGCTGGTTGAAATAAATCGGGACTTAAGTCTTTTATTGAGCTTAGATTATTGTCCATTAGCGACCCTCCTTTGTCAGCTTGATACGTGGATCTATGAATATATAGGCTACATCCACCAATAGAAGTAAAACGATTAATATAATGGCATAAAATATAGTGGTGCCCATTATGAGGGTGTAATCCCTGTTGTTAATGGACTGGACAAAAAACTTTCCTAGTCCAGGTATGCCAAATATCTTTTCTATTACAAAACTGCCCACTAGTAAGTTAGATATTAAAGTCCCAAGGACTGAAATTATGGGCAAAATTGCATTTCTAACGGCGTGCTTTAGTATGACTGCTGATTTTGATATTCCCTTTGAGGTAGCGGTCTTAATGTAGTCTTGGTTTAGGACTTCAAGCATACTGGAACGCATTAGCCTAGCCATATAAGCCAAGGGCATAAGGGATAGGGCAATGGCAGGTAATATTGTATGTCTAAATTCGCCCCAACCTCCAATTGGTATCCAAGATACATTTTTGGCTACGAACTGTATGAGGACCGTTCCCATTATGAAGCTGGGGACTGAGATTCCTATAATGGCTATAATCATGGATATATAATCCGGCAATTTGTTTTGATATAGGGCTGCCAATGCCCCTAAAGCTGGGCCAAATACTAAGGCTATGAGAAGTGCCTCCAGTCCTAAATATGCGGATACTGGAAAGCCACGCCTAATCATGTCGTTTACAGTTTCCACCTTTGATTTCATGGAGTCTCCAAAATCCCCTTTTAGTAAATTTTTAAGGTAAATCACGTATTGCTCTGATAGGGGTCTATCCAGGCCATATTTTTTCAGCAGGTTTTCATATACAGAGACAGGCATTTTTCCTTCTTTTCTAAAGGGATCTCCGGGTATGGAATGCATTAGAAAAAATGTAATGGTAACTATGGTCCACAAGGTAATAATGGACATTATAGTTCTCTTTAATAGATATCTACTCATTTTAATCTCCTTCCTGAAAAAAATAGGCGACCTATGGTCGCCTTATTTACCATATGTAGGGCGAGGAAGCCTCGCCCGATAAACTATGGTTATCTATTTATATCTGCATAAGTTAGTTTTGGATAGTTTACTAGTGGTTTATATACTCCTGTTACATATGGCTTTTGTACATATGGTTGAGTGTAGAAGTATACTGGAACTACTGGCATATCTTCCATTAACATTTTTTCGGCCTTTCTCATGGCTTCAAATCTAATTTTTTGATCAGCTGTTCCCTTAGCTGTATATACTAATTCGTCGTACTTAGGGTTATTGTAATTGACATCGTTAAACGATGAATCACTCCACCATAGGTCGATGAAAGTCATTGGGTCCATATAGTCGCCAATCCATCCACCACGGGATATATGGTAGTCGCCGTCCTTTTCCCTGTCAAGTTTTACTTGGAAATCTACGTTTTCCAGTTGAACTTCTATGCCGAGGTTTACTCTCCACATTTCCTGTGCCGCTTGAGCTATTTTTTTATGTGATTCTAATGTGTTATACAGGATAACAATCTTTTTGAAGTCTTCTGGTGTCATGCCTTCTTCTTCAAGGCCTTCGGCGAATAATTTCTTTCCTTCTTCCACATTGTATTCGATTAATTGACCTACGCCGTCCCTGTATTCATTTCCGTTTTCGTCAAAAATACCAAATGGTACTACGCCTTCTGCGGCAATTTCACCGCCTTGAGCAATTTTTTCCACGATTGTCTTTCGGTCTAAGGTCATGGATAATCCTTTTCTTACTTTTACATTGTTAAGAGGCTTAATAGCTGGGTTTAAATTGTAGTAATAAGTACCTACCATACCGCCTATTACAAGCTCAGGGTTTCCTTCTTCTTGTAACTTCGCTGTTACAGCTTGAGGTACATCTACTAAGAAGTCATATTCTCCACCTTCGTACCCTTGCCATGTGGTGTTTACGTCGTCTATTATTGTAAAATCAACACCGTCTAGGGGTACATTTGCTGCGTCGTAGTAGTTTGGATTTTTTCTAATTTTAAGGCTGGCATCGTGTTCCCATTCTGTTAAGGTGAATGGGCCATTAGATATGTGAGTGGCTGCATTTTTAGCCCAATCAGGGTTAGATTCTACTACAGCTTTGTTTACTGGATAATAAGTATAGAATGCAGTTAGCTCCAAAAAGTATCCAGTTGGGGCTTCGAGGGTAACTTCCAGGGTTTTGTCGTCTAGAGCCTTTACTGCTACGCCATCTAAGCTGCCTTCTTCTGTATTATAGGCTTCTCCGCCTTTGATATAATACAGTTGGAATGCGTAATCAGCGGCTAGGTCTGGGTCTAGTGCTCTCTTCCAAGCAAACTCAAAGTCATGAGCAGTTACTGGATCGCCATTGGACCATTTTATGTCGTCGCGAAGTGTAAATGTGTAGGTCAAAAAATCGTCGGATACTTTGTATTCCTTTGCCATACCTTCAACGACCATTCCGTTTTCATCTAGCTTCATTAGACCTTCAAATGTGTGGTCCAATACCCAAGATTCATGGGTTCCTTGTGCCAATGCAGGGTCTAAAGAACCTGGTTCACTACCATTGTTGGTCCTTAAAATCTTTGCTGCTCCTGCAGCTGGAGTGTCAGTGCCTGATGTTGGAGTATCGCTAGCAGCTGGAGCATCATTTTTTGGTGTGTCTCCGCCCTTTGGTACACAACCTGTAACTAAGATAGCTGCTACGATAAACAAAGATGCGAGAACTAAAAACTTCCTGTTCATTTTCAATTTACTTCCCCCTTTTTATAGTATTTAAGCAAAATAAAATTGATGAAATAATTTTACCATTTTTTGTTATACAATACAATTTAAATATTAATTTGACAAAAACCTAAGATAAGGGAAAGTGACAAAGTATTTGAAACCATTATTGAGTAATGTAAATGAAATTTGGGTAATATTTGATTACAGTTACTAACAGAAGGTGATGACGTGAAAAATAGAAGTGTAATGAGAAGAAACACTTTATATATAATACATTTTGCGGCAGCAACTAGAATTTTAATTTTTTTTAAGGATGTACTGATAGCATCAAAGCTGGGAGTCAGCTATAAGATGGACTCCTATATACTGGCACTAAGTACTATTATGCTCATAACTAAGATGGTGGGTGACGGCATAGTAGTAGCACTTATACCACTTTTGCAGGAAATACAAAGGAGCAAGGGGATTTACAAGAAAATAGAGTATACAAATAACTTAATTAATACTACTGTTTTGTTGTCCCTTGTATTTGTGGTGGGGGGCTTTTTTGGTGCTCCATATATTATAAAAGTATTTGGACCAGGATTTAGGGGAGAAGAATTTGAGAAAGCTATTATGCTATTTAGATTAGGTCTTCCCATTATTACTCTGTCTTGGGTCAGGGCCATATGCGGAGGGTTTTTGCAGTCGGATCATGCTTTTAGGGCGGGAGCCAAGGGAGGAGCCTCCTATGAAATCGCGTTAATTCTGTATTTGGCATTTTTTGCAAAGTTTTTTGAGTTTAGGGGTCTTATGGTGGCTGGGATAATAGGCGTTATATCCCAGATATATATTGCATTAGATGCCATGAAGGACAAAGGATATAGATATGAATTCCGACTGAATCTTAAAGATAAATATCTGTGGAAAGTGGTGGCATTTTTATTTCCAATTATATTGGGAGTAGGTGTCAATGAGCTTAACAAAACCATCGATAATGCTGTGGCTTCTACTTTGCCCATGGGTAGCATTGCGGAGCTAAATTATGCCAATGAAATTGTAAACTTGTTTATTGGATTGTTTATTGTAGCCATTGTGACGGTGATATTTCCTATTTTATCTGAAAGTAGCAGCGAGGAAGACTTGGCAAGCTTAAAGGAGGAAATCCATAATGGTCTCAAAACTCTATTGATTATTTCCATACCAGTCAGTGTTATTTTAATGATTATGGCAGAACCCATTGTAAAGATATTTTTTGAAAGGGGAGCATTTGACTGGCAAGCTTCATTCTTTACGTCCAGGGCCTTGGTGTATTATGCCCTAGGGCTACCAGCCATGGCTTTAATTCCCCTAATCACAAGGACTTATTATTCTTTTCAGGATATGAAGACTCCAATTGTCATTAGCTTGGCTGCTTTGACAGTAAACTTTATATTAAATATTGTACTGTCCCCAATTATGGGAGCGAAGGGAATTGCCCTAGGAACAAGTGTGGCTGCCATATTGGCAGCTACCATGGGATTAAGAGACCTCAATTGGAAGTTTAAGTTTTCTGAAGATGAATATATAAAGAATATGGCTATCAGGCTGTTTTTATCAACTGCTTCTATGATAGTGGGCATCGTAGGCACCTATAGCCTTGTATCCTTTTATTCTGAAAGTATTCTTTTGTATAATGGGGTATCAGTTGGAGTGTCATCTGCTGTGGGGATAGGTGTATACGCTTTGGCTTATAAGGTTTTTGATATATGAAGATAAAAGGGTAAATCCAGTTATCTAAGATTTGCAGGAACAAAAAATAGATTATTGGAAGAAAGTTGAAAATAATGTAGAACTTTTTTGCATTCTTTGATAATATAGGATTTAGCTTTTAAATAATCCAGTTTACAACAATAATTTATGTTTCGTTCATTTTTGTAGATTCAATTCCATTTGTTTTTAGTTGACTAAAATTAAGATTATCCCCAAAAGAACGGGAAATGTAACAAATATTGCTGCAATTATTAGTTTCTGTTTTTCTTTGATGCTCAATTTGTAATCCGAATTTAAATAGTCTTTTGATTTTGAACGGACTAAGATTTTCTTTAATGCACTTGTTAAACCCATGTTTACCTCCATAATTATGAAATTATTTATGTCTTAAAACAATTGCATTATACCATATCCTGCACAAAAATGACAATAGCTGACAGCATTTAAATGAAATAGTACTTTAGTATGAGGAGGGAATAATATTGTGGAAGAAATTAGTATAAGAGAATTGTTTTTTATTTTGAGAAAGTGGATGGGGATGATAATGGCATTGCTTATAGTATCTGTTGGAGCGTCAGGTGCTGTAAGCTATTACATTTTAAATCCTGAGTATCAGACTTTTACAACTCTAATGGTTGGGAAACCAAAGGATTATCAAAGCGATAACTCGATTGAATATAATGACATAATTCTAAATCAAAAATTAGTATCTACTTATGGTGAACTGGTGAAAAGCAGGGCAGTAACAGACAATGTAATCGAGAATTTGAACTTAAATTTATCCTATAACACCTTTAGAAACAAGGTCAATGTCAATTTAGTAAAGGATACGGAAATTATCAAGCTTGTTGTAACTGATGAGAGTCCTAGTCTGGCTGTGGAAATAGCCAATGAGACGGCAATAGTGTTTATGGAAAAGGTAAAGGAGTTTCTTAGGGTAGAAAATATTCAAGTAATAGACGAGGCACAATTGCCAGAAAGACCTATCAAGCCTAGGCCCCTATTGAATATGGCAATAGCAGGTGTGCTAGGAGTTATGGTAGGGGTATTTATATCATTTTTTATGGAATTTTTGGACAACACTATAAAAACACCAGATGACATCGAAAGACATATAAATCTACCTATATTGGGAGCCATTCCATTGGCAGATAAAAAAAGAAGTGGGTTAATAACTATGGAAGATCCTAAATCCCCTATTTCTGAGTCATTTCGTACCCTAAGGACGAATATTCAGTTTTCTAGTATAGATAGGGAGGTAAAAGTGATTACTGTTACTTCCTCCGGTCCATCAGAGGGCAAAAGCACAGTATCTGCAAACTTTGCCATCTCCTTGGCACAGAATGGGAAAAAGGTATTGCTGATGGAATGTGACTTGAGAAAGCCTATGGTGCACAAGTTATTTGATATTAGCAATTCAAGGGGTCTTACTAATATTTTAATGGGTGAAAGAGATATTTCTGCTTTAGCTCATAAGTGTGAGGGAATAGACAATCTAAATATTATATTTTCAGGTCCTTTACCACCAAACCCAGCTGAACTGCTAGGTTCCAATGGAATGAAAAAGTTGGTTGAAAACTTAAAGGAAGAATACGATATGATTATATTGGACTCGCCGCCAGTGGGATTAGTTACTGATAGTGCAATACTATCTACAATTACAGATGGAACCCTGTTGGTTGCAGCTGTAGGAGAGACAGATACTAATGCTATGAAGGGTGCAAAGGAGCTGTTGGAAAAAGTACAGGCCAATCTTATGGGAGTTATATTAAATAAGATTCCAATAAATAACCGATCTTATTATGCTTATGGTTATTATCAATATTATTCATATTATGGTCAAGACTAATGAAATGCGGGAAAAGGTGAGATGGTTATGATAGATGTACATTCGCATATTTTGCCTGATTTAGACGATGGGTCTAAAAGCTTAGATATGTCTATGGATATGGCAATGATTTATTTGGAAGAGGGTATTACAAAGGTAATTGCAACTCCCCACTATATGGATAGAAACACGGCACTTGGGGATATAGATTATAGTTACAATACATTGAAAGAGGAATTAGTTAATAGGGGAATTGAATTAGAGGTATATCTGGGTAATGAGATATTGGCTTCCATGGATATTGTAAGTGATATTAAGGAAGGAAGGGTTTATTCCTTAAATAGGACTAAATATGTATTGGTAGAATTTCCAATGAACGATGTGCCCATGTTCTCTGAACATATGATATATGAACTATTGCTAGAAGGCTTTATTCCCGTCATAGCACATCCAGAGAGAAATGCTAAGATAATTGAAGATCCCAATATCTTATATGAATTTATTAAAAAAGGGGCACTATCTCAAATGAATTTGCCAAGTCTAGGAGGTAGGTATGGGGAAAAGGTAAGGGATACTGCTGCAATACTACTGAAAAACCATATGGTACATATGGTAGGAACAGATGCTCATTCTAATAGGGGTAGGTCTCCTAGGATTAAAAAGTCACTAGAGATTTTAAGGTCAATGGTTTCAAAAGAGGAATTTTACGATTTAATAAAGGGAAATGCTAGGCAGCTTTTGATGGATGAAGATATACAGGTGAGGCAACCAATTATGTATGAAAAACCCAGGGGATGGATGAGTGTTTTTAAGAGAATCAGTACTTTCTAATGAAAAGAATATTAATAAAACAAAATAAAAGGGCCAATTGGCCCTTTTATTGTTTCGGTATATCTATTTCAGTAAAGTAAGTTTCATTGTCGGGAAATGCTAGATTCTCGTCTTTGTCCCTTATATAGTATATGGTATCCCTTCCTTGTTCTCCCGAAAGCCTTACGGTGTATGAGGATTTAATTTCTCTCCTATTAATTGTAATTAGTAAAATAGATTTATCTGCGCTCTTTAGAGATGTTGTATAGTCGTAGCCATCTTTGTTTAAGACTACATTATCAGCAATCCTTATGACTTCAATATCTCTTCTATACAGGGAGGCCCCTTCTTCTTCCAATACTTCCGAGAAAGGAAGTTCTATGATATTCCCATAAGTTTTTAGGCTAGAGATATTTTCCTTTATTCGCGGTGGGACTTCATCTATTAACAAAATCGTTCCCCCTTCGACGCCTGTGTCTATGGAAGTGAGGATATTGTTGTTTGACGAAATACTCATGGAGCTATTTGGCAAATAGGTCATATCGCTTTCATTTAGATATATACTAACTATAGGCGTGCCGTCGGCGATGACGCTGCTGATTGTTCTTCCTGGTATGGAAAAGTCCTTAGAACTAGCTTGTAATATTGGCATACTAAATTTCACCTTTATAAGGTTTGGTTCTACCAATACCCCCTGTCTTCCAGGTCTTTCCTTGTAATAGTCTGTAGCCTTTGCCTTTCCCGATGCCTCTCCATCAAAGGTTATGTCAATACTATATGGTTCCAAGTCATTGTCATTTAAATCTTTTAATCTACTGACATTTAAGGACGTTAAATTACCTGTGGCACCTATCATTATCCTTTTTCCATCCCTTGGATGGTACTCTGGTATTGTTATGTTTATGGTTTTTCCATCATCTCCTGGTGTAAAGATTGTATAGTCTGGCAGTGGTTCCTGCCTGTTGTTATATGTCATTATATAATTTAAGGGATTATATGCAGTACCCATATCCATTGGCTTGTTAAATGTAATTATTATATTGTTTCCATATCCAGTATAATCTACAATCCTAGGTCTCTCTACATCCTTCATATTTATGGTCTCTACAAAGGCTCTGTCCATTTTATTTTGAAGAGGTGTAGTGTCCTTTACATCCTGTATTGTAATGGTATTTAAACCTATAGGAAGAGGATTGTACAAGTTTACGCGAAATTCGTTGCCAACTCCAGAGACATCTCTTATATTTATGGTTTTGTTGTTGGAGTCTACTAAGGAGTAATTTGTTCTAGTGTTGCCATATACATTTTTACTGTAATATACAGTTATGGTTTTTCCGTCTTCTGACAAACTATAGTTGATTACCTCAGGTGGAGAATAGTCTATCTCTGGAACTACAGAAACACTTGTAGCTTTAATCTTGTTATTGGAATAATCGTAGATATTTTCAACATATATAATATTTTCAGCAGTTGTAAGTCGATTGTTTACAAATTCTACTGTTGCCTTATTTTCATTTATGGAAACCTTATTTGAATACCTTTTGTTCTTTCCCTGCATCCAATAAAAGTTAAGAGTGACGGCAGATTTAGGATCTATTTCTTCACTAAACTCTATAATTACTTTTTCTAATGTAGCTGTTGCCCCTGTGACTGTTGGAGGAGTTGTATCCTTTACAATGTCAAAAGATACGCTTTCATTTATGATACTATATCCCGCAAAGTCTTGGATATCGTTTACAGTCAATGTGTGATTTCCTACATCCAGGGAATATGCTGCAGAAATATAAGTTAAAGTTACAGTATCGTAGTTAAATAGGGTGCTGCCCGGGAAGGTCTTGCCATTTAGCCTAAAGTTCACAGTAGTAGCTTCTTTAACAGGTTCAGAAAATTTTATTCTCAAACCCTTTGTCCCCAATTGTCTTACATATAATACTTTTGGAATTTGGCTGTCAAAGGCCTCAAATTCCAAATCATTCAATTGTATTTCTTCGCCTGAGGCAGACTTTATCTTAAGTGCAGAGAATTTGTACTTGGTCTGCTGTGCCATATTGCCACTGAGGATTAGCACTACATTTTTGTCGTCTTCCTCTAGTCTTATGTCTTTCACAGGGCCAGCGTTGGTGATATAGTTATTTACCATAGATGCAATTTGCTTGTCTACTGGCTGCGTAAAAGTAAGGACTATCTCCTTTAGATTTGTAGCCTGTATATCAACTAGGGCAAAAGGCAGAACATCTATAGTGAAGAATTCAAAAGGAGTATTTTTTGTATCTGAACGGAAACCGTATTGATAATTGCCAGTCTCTAAATTCTCCACTTTTTGAGAAAAGTTGCCATCTTCATCTAGTTCAAGGGCTAAGTTTTTATCTGACATAGCAATGTTGGAGGAGGCAGGCTTTATATGAAGTATTAAACTTTTTACTCCTGTAGCCTTACCTGTAATTACAACGCTGTTGTTTTCAACTGTAGCTGTGGCATTGACAGTGAAAGGTTTAGGTATTTCAATTTCTAATTTTTCTGCCAATGTTAGCAGGCTTTTTCTAGTCTCTTGATTCAAGGTATTTAATGTCATGACAGCTACTTGACCCCTTGTCAGTTCTGCATCTGATCTTAAGGAAAGGCCATCCATCAAATGCAAGTCTGCAGCCATTTTGGGGACGTCATTCCAGTTGCTTCCATCGATGGTATACTCCAAAGCTCTAAGTAGGATTGTTTGAAATTCTTGTACTGTTACATTGTCGCCGTAGCCAAATTCTGTTTCGCTTCTCCCATTTATGAGGCCTTCTTTTACAGACCATCTAATATAAGGAGTGTAAAATTTAATATTTGGGTCTTGGCCAGAGAGATCTTTAAACCTATTTGGGATATTTATATCGCTATAGTTTCTGGCTTCATCTTCTTTTCCGTAGAGTCTAGATACTAAGACTACGATTTGTTCCCTTTTAAAGTTGTCATTCAACATTAGATTATCTCCATCGCCTATTAAAACGCTCATTTCCTTTAGTATTTTTCCTGCCTCATCTTCTAAAGAGTTGGCGTATCCTGTAGAAAATGGAATTATCACAGATAGGACGAGGACTAGTGCCAGTAAAAATGATAATTTCTTTTTCAAATTTATTCCCCCTTCATTTATTTATAATTTGATTATACTATATTTATGGGTATTTATGTATTACAATCTAGTTACATGTTGACTTGGAATAATATGTCATTATGTCATTCTGTTCCATTGACATAGCTTTTCTCTTGTTATAAAATATTGTAGTTAGTAATAGAGATTCGAGGAGGGTTTAAAATGGCCACAAAATATATATTCGTAACTGGTGGTGTGGTTTCGTCTTTAGGAAAGGGGATAACGGCAGCAGGATTGGGGCAGCTCCTTAAAAGTAGGGGGCTTAAGGTCACTATTCAGAAATTCGATCCTTATATAAATGTAGATCCAGGGAAAATGAGTCCCTATCAGCATGGAGAAGTTTTCGTAACAGATGATGGGGCGGAAACCGATTTGGACTTAGGTCACTATGAAAGGTTTATAGATGTAAATTTAAGCAAAAATAATTCTGTAACTACGGGCAAAATCTATTGGACTGTGCTCAACAAGGAAAGAAAAGGGGAATACGATGGCAGAACGGTGCAAATCATCCCCCATATTACAAATGAAATAAAGGACAGAATCATAAGGGCATCCAAAGAGAGGGAAGTTGACATAGTTATTACAGAAATTGGGGGTACCGTAGGTGATATAGAATCCCTGCCCTTTTTAGAGGCAATTAGGCAAATAAAGTACGATGTGGGTAAGGAAAACATTATGTATATCCACGTGACCTTAGTTCCATATTTATCGAAAGCAGGCGAACTGAAGACTAAGCCTACACAGCATAGCGTAAAGGAACTTCGAAGCATAGGTATTCAGCCAGATGTGCTTATTTGCAGGACAGAGGTGCCCTTAACTAAGGATTTAAAGGACAAGATAGCTTTGTTCTGTGATTTAGATCCATCAGGTGTTATTGAAAACATCGATACTTCTACAATCTATGAGGTGCCAATAATGTTGGAGGAAGAGGGACTGCCTCAGCTTGTAATAAATCATCTGAACCTTGAATGCGATGAATTGGATTTATCTCACTGGAACGACATCGTCCATAGGGTAAAAAATCCCCAAGGCAAAGTGAAAGTAGCCTTAGTCGGTAAGTATGTGGAGCTTAAGGACGCTTATTTATCTGTTGCCGAAGCCCTAAGACATGGGGCTATTGCCAATAATTTAGATGTGGAAATAAAGTGGATTCAATCCGAGGATGTAAACGACGAAAACGTAGCCCAATTGTTATCTGATGTTGGGGGGATTGTAGTGCCTGGAGGTTTTGGAGATAGGGGAGTAGATGGAAAGATGGTAGCCATTAAATATGCTAGGGAGAACAAAGTACCATTTTTAGGCATTAGCTTTGGAATGCAGCTAGCAGTCGTAGAGTTTGCCAGAAATGTAGTTGGATTAAAAGATGCCCATAGCTATGAAATCGACCCTGATACTTTATATCCAGTAATAGATTTGATGCCTGAGCAAAAGGACATCGAAGCTACAAATGGATCCATGAGATTGGGCTTATATCCATGTAGAGTAGAGGAAGGCACTAAAGCATTTGAGGTATATAAAGATGAAATTATATACGAGAGGCATAGACATAAATATGAATTTAATAACGAGTTTAGGGATAAATTAGTAGAGGAAGGAATGGTAATTTCCGGCGAGTCTCCCGATAGAAGATTGGTGGAGATGGTTGAATTAGGAGAACATCCCTGGTTTATTGGAGTACAGTTTCATCCGGAATTCAAGTCCAGACCTACTAATGCCCACCCGCTTTTCAGGGAATTTGTAAAGGCCTCTTCGGAAAATAAGTTATAAAAAATAAAAACTTGTAAAACTATTGGTAAATTTGTCTTATTTGTAATATAATTACATTTAAACCTTTAAGTGTTTAATTTATTAGGAGAGGAGGAGAAAATGGTGAAGAAGAACTTACTAATTTTTATATTGGTAATAGCTATGACCTTAACCTTAGCTGGGTGCGGTGAAAAGGCACCAGAAGCTCCTACATATACAGATGGAGTATATGAAGGCACAGGAGAAGGCAAAGGCGGGGAAATTACAGTTTCTGTAGAGGTGAAAGATGGCAAGATTGCATCTGTAGATATTTTATCTCACGAGGAGACTGAAGGTATTAGTGATCCTGCAAGGGAACAGGTACCTGCTAGTATCGTTGAAAACAATTCAACTGATGTAGATGCAGTGGCTAATGCTACCCTTACTAGTGAAGGCATTAAAGAAGCTGTAAATAATGCACTTGAAAATGCAAAATAGTGAATAATAAAGGGCTGCTTTTAGATAAAAGCAGCCCTTTATAGTTATTCTGTCCTTATGGCTTCTAGAGCCGAAAGATTCATTGCACGTCTTGCGGGGAAATATCCAGATACTATGCCGATAAAGGCTGAAAATGCCATGGCTGCAAATACTAGCCATATAGGTATGATGGATATCTTAGTAGCCCCGTAGGCCCCTAGGGCCTCTCCAAATTTCATGCTAAACTTATTTACTAAAAATGATAATAAATATGAAGTTCCTACTCCGAAGGTTCCCCCTAAAAGCCCAATCAATGCTGATTCAAACAGAAACAGCCTTCTAATGTCCCTAAGGGAAGCACCTATGACCTTCATAACTCCAATTTCCTTTGTCCTTTCGTAGATACTCATGACCATAGTATTTGTAATGCCTATTGCTGCTACAAGTAAGGATACTGCACCTATGCCTCCAAGTACAGCCTGAATCATTCCAGCTTGTTTTTTCGTATATTCTAACTGGTCGTTGAGGCTATAGGCCTCGTGGCCCAAGTCTTTGATAGTTTCTTGTACATCTTGGACATTTTTAATATCGTTGACTTTCACATTTACCCTGTCGTAACCAGATTGCCTATTGCTGCCGGACTGAGGCCTTTGGCCTTCAGCTTTTTCCTTGTCTTTTATCATCTTTTGAAGTTCTGATATGGGCATGTAAATTCCATAGCTTGTTTCCCAATCGCCTTCTGCCAATATACCCACTGTTTTGATTTTATACTCTTTATAATTGGGTCTTTTTTCACCGGGCATAGACCATCCATAGTTGGGGTCTAATGTTAGGCTCATTCTATCTTTCATTAGATTTACATTTACTTCTCTCCAAACTCTGGCCTTGGGGTCGCGGAAGTTGTACTCCATGCTGCTTCCAAATACTACGTGCAGACTGTCTGTGTTATTTAGTAGTCTTCCTTCTGCAATGTCAAAGCCAAAGGCTTCCATGGAAGCGGGATCGATGCCTCTTATGGGAGCGTTTGCTACATTTCTACCATTGATTACTGCACCGTAAGTCTCCAATATGGGGCTGACAGCAACTACATTTTGTAGCAATTTAAAAGATTCAACTGCTTTGTCGTCCAAGTCAGGTATTTCTCGGCCGGGCATAGGCTCTGCCCAACCCTTGTATACATTGATAATAGTTAAATCTCCCCATTGGGCTATTTGCTCTTCAAAGAATTTGCTTAGTCCAAATCCTAGGCTGAGCATTACAATTATGGCACTAGCACCAATAATTACTCCTAGGATTGTGAGAAATGTCCTTAATTTTCTTCTCCACAGGTTTTTAATTCCCATTCGAAATAAATCTATGCTACTCATCTAAAGCCATTTCCTTTTCTCTTTTCTTCTTTTTATAGAAAATTACTCCTCCTATGATTGCACCTAAGGCTACAACTCCAATCCACAACCATTTAGATTTTACAATTCCCTTTATACCCCCTTGGTTCATATCGTTCATTGGAGGGTAGAAATCTTCAGGAAATTCTTCCATGGGAGGCATTTCCATTACATCCATTGTAAATTCTTTTCTTATTTCTTGCATTTGACCTGTGGAGTCTTCGTAGGTAAATAGAACTGCACCTATCAGTTCACCAGGCATATCTGGTATAACCATGCCTTCAAAATATTCGCTGCTGCCACTAGTAAAGTTTCCAACGTAATAGCTTCCGTTTTCTGTTTGAAAGTCTCCTTCTAGTTTTACCATCATATTGTATAATGTGACCTTACCTGTATTATAAAACTCTAGGGAAACAGGCATTGGCTGGCCTATCATGGCACCTGGGTATATGGTCAATTCACTGGTTTCCAGCTTTGATTGCTGAACTACTGGTACTCCTACTCGTTCTTGGTCCTCCAGGGGATTTCCTTCATTGTCCTCGTATTCGAAATTAGCCAATATGGTATGGGTCTTCGCCAATGCATCTGGAACAGTAAACATTGTAATAGATTTTTCAACCCTTCCCTTTGGAGGAATACTGTCTATATAAAATGTGTTGGAGCTGTCTACAGGTGTAAATACAGATCCACCCGCACTAGGGCTATCTGGATTTGTTCCCCCTGCTTCTGCTGTTAGGAATATTTTTATATTTTTAACGGTTTTACTGCTGTTGGTGTTGAAAAAGGAGAGTTTCATCTCAAAGTTTTCTCCTGCCTTGACTAATTGAGGTTCAAATACGTATTTATCGATGATTAACTTTGGTTTTCCCTTAGATGGGTCGCCACCTCCATCTATGTATGCACCTATATATTGATTGAGGACAGGTCTTTTTTCACCATCTAAATTTAAGTCGTCCTCGTATTCTACTGTAATGCTGATTGGATAATTTTTAGAAATAGCATCTGATGTAGGGGAAAATACGAACTCCAAAGTTTCAGACGAGATAGGACTTATGCTGTTTATCCTTTTAATATTTGTCGTCTTTGGAACTACACTAGAATCGCCGCTGTCTGCTTTTACTAGGATATTCTTTGCATCTATGCCTCCATTGTTTCTTAAATCGAATTTAATTGTAAAATCTTGATTTGCACCTATTGTACCAGTAGGGGAGACTATTTTCTCCATTACTAGATTTGAACTTTGGTCGCTGGAGCCGCCCACATCTAAGAAAATATTTTGAATATCTTCAACGCCGCCATATGAAAATATTGCCTTCAATTCATGGGCACCTTTTTTAATGTTGTTGGAAGCTTTAATATAGAAATCAACATAGGATATGGATTTTGATTTTATATTCTTCATAATCTGAATATCGGATCCAGAAGATATGTAAAAGCCTCCATCATTTTTTAACCCTTCTAATTTAATAGATAGGTTTTTTACGTCTATATCGCCTTTGTTTTCAAATAAAATACTAAGTTTTGTTGCTTGCCCCGGAAGTATTGTCGTTGGATTAGTAACTAATTTTGTAATAATTAATTTTGGCTGTGTCTTATTGTTAGTTACCTGAACATATATAGTTTCATCATATTTACCTGTTTCAATAACTGAAGAATCACCTGTCGGAAGTACATATTTGTATTCAAAGTTTAATTTTATAGGATAAGTTCCTTCCTTGGCAGTAGGGGATATGGAAAGATTTAAGTCTACTGGTACTTTGTTATTTCCATTTACCCTTCCAATAGATATTCGGTTGGTTAAATTAGTCGATGTGAAGGGGCTATTATCTTCAAACTCAGGAGTCATAACCACATCCCATGCGTTGTTGCTGCTATTTTTTAATATAAATTTAATCGTCTTGCTTGTACCTGCCATTAAATTTGGCATATCATCAGGCTCTATACTAAATGACGGTTGGTATATAGTATTATTGGCAAATATAGTACTAGGTACAAAAGTTAAAACTAATAATGCTGCTAAAAAGATACTTAAATATTTTCTCATCTAATTTGCTTCCCCCTTTATTATGTTTTGATTTTCTTCTACTTTTTCAATGCTTCCATCCCTTAGATATACTATTCTATGGCCGTATACAGAGATTTCAGTATCGTGAGTGACGATAATAAGTGTTTGATTTGATTCATAGGCCATACCTGTAATTAAGTTCATAATTTCCATGGTGGTTTTCGTATCTAGATTGCCTGTAGGCTCGTCGGCAAAGACGATTTTCGGCGTGCCCACAAAGGCCCTAGCAATACTCACTCTTTGTTGTTGACCACCACTCATTTCAGATGGTTTGTGGTGTAATCTCTTTCCTAAACCTACATCAGTCAACATCTTTTTAGCCATTTTATCCCTTTTAGACTTTGGTATTCGCTGAAAAGTAAGGCCTAGGCTGACGTTTTCCAGGGCAGACAAGGTGGGTATTAAATTATAAGATTGAAATACGAAGCCAACATTTTTCTGACGGAACTTTGTCACATCTCTTTCATTCATTTTATGAATAGGGTAACTGCCAATAATTATTTCACCCCTAGTTGGCTTTTCCAGTCCTGCCATCATGTTGAGAAGGGTGGACTTGCCAGAGCCAGAGGTGCCTAGCAGACAGATAAATTCCTCTTTTTCTATTGACAAAGTTATATCATTCAATGCGACGATTTTTTCATCCCCCATTCTGTAAACTTTTCTTAAGTTTTTGAGTCTTATAAGTTCTTCCAAAAATAAATCACCCCCAACTACTAATGTATATATTTTACCACATTATTACACCGCAAATAGTTACAATACGATTAAAAATTGTGCCAGCGGGGACGGTTCTCGGTGGCACATTTTTCGGAATTGTGAATTGGAGAGGATTGTGATAAAATTATGTAATTGAATACAGAAAAAGAGGGATTCTATGAAAACTAGTGTAAAAATATGCAAAGAAATAAACAAGATATTTCCTTTGCCTGTCCATCCATTTAATTTACAAAATCAAGGGGTCAAGACATATGCTGAGTGGCAATACGAAAAGGGGCAAGATACCCTTAAGTTTTATCTAGAATATACAACCATAGCCGAAATGTTTAAGGACAAAAGAGTGCTAGATATTGGCTGCGGTGCTGGAGGCAAGACTTTGTATTACGCATCTAGGGGCGTAGATAAGGTATGGGGTATAGAGGTCGTGGAGCATTACGAAGATGAAGCTAATGACTTAGCAGAGGAGAGAGGTCTAAGAGACAAGTTTCAATTTGTACTTGGAGATGCTGCCAATATGCCATTCGAGGACAACTTTTTTCATACCATAATAATGAATGATGCAATGGAACATGTAGATGAACCCTTGACAGTCTTAGAGGAATGTCATAGGGTCCTAAAGCCAGGTGGCAGATTATATGTAAACTTTCCACCTTATTATCATCCCTTTGGGGCACATTTAAGCGATGCCATTGGCATTCCATGGGTGCATATTTTTTTCAGCGACGATACTTTGATACAAGCATACAAGGACCTAGTAAAGGATTTGCCTGATGGGAGTACAAGAATTAACTTTAGGATTTCAACAGACGAAAACCAAAGGGAATATTTTTCCTATATTAATAGGATGACCATAAAGAGATTTAACCAAATATTGAGGGATACGAATTATAATAGAAAATATTATGAAGAGGTGCCCCTTAGAAATTTTCTAAGCCCCCTTGCCAAGTTTCCCGTATTAAAAGAAGGTTTCGTGAAAATGGTGGTAGCTGTCCTAGAAAAATAGATGATTTTGGCATCAAAATGTACCAGATGATTTTGGCACCAAAATGTGCCACCGAGAACCGTCCCCGCTGGCACACTTTTACGAATTGTTAATTGATTAACCATATGATATAATATAATGGAATAGAAAAGAGGAGGGATTGCACATGGAAAAGGTTATGATTAGACTTAGAATGAGTACGCAGGATGCTCATTATGGGGGAAATTTAGTAGATGGGGCCAAGATGCTTGCCTTATTTGGCGACGTGGCTACGGAACTGCTCATTAGGCATGATGGAGATGAAGGCCTATTTGTGGCTTATGATAAGGTAGAGTTCACCGCACCTGTATATGCAGGGGATTATATTGAGGCTGTAGGTGAAATTGTAAAGGTAGGCAATACTTCAAGAAAGATGATATTTGAGGCGAGAAAAGTCATAGTTCCAAGGCCAGATATTGGACCATCTGCATGTGACGTATTGGATGAACCCATTGTCGTTTGCAAGGCTGAAGGGACCTGCGTAGTCCCCAAAGATAAAATTAGAAAAAGGGGGTAATGTAATGGGTAAATTAATTATTACTGCTGCCATTAGCGGTGCAGAAGTGACAAAGGAGCACAACCCTGCCATTCCTTACACAGTGGAGGAAATAGGCAGAGAAGCAGAAGCAGCATATAAGGCGGGGGCAAGTATAATCCACCTTCACGTAAGGGAGGACGACGGTACTCCGACTCAGGACAAGGCTAGGTTTAAGGCTTGTATGGATGAAATACTTAGAAGATGCCCAGATGTGATTATTCAGCCATCTACAGGGGGGGCTGTGGGCATGACAGATTTAGAAAGGCTTCAGCCCACAGAGTTAGGACCTGAAATGGCCACTTTGGACTGCGGCACTTTAAATTTTGGTGGGGACGAAATATTTGTAAATACAGAAAATACTATTAAGAACTTTGGCAAGATAATGATTGAAAGAGGTATAAAACCTGAAATCGAGGTATTTGACAAGGGCATGATTGACTATGCCATTAAATTTGCCAAACAAGGCTTTATAAAGGAACCTATGCACTTTGACTTCGTCTTAGGAGTGCAAATGTCCGCATCTGCTAGAGATTTAGCTTTTATGGTAGATAGCATCCCTCAAGGATCCACATGGACTGTAGCAGGCATTGGAAGGCACGAATTTCCAATGGCAGCCATTGGCATAGCCATGGGAGGCCATGTAAGGGTAGGATTTGAAGACAATGTGTATCTAGCCAAGGGAGTATTGGCAAAGTCCAACGGTGAATTGGTGGAAAAAGTCGTTAGGATAGCTAAAGAATTGGGTCGAGAAATAGCTACCCCAGATGAGGCAAGGGAAATACTAGGACTTAAAAAGAAATAAATAAATATATAAATTCCTCCTTTGATTGACATTCTAATTGGTTTATAATTAGAGTAGAGATTATGTAGGAGGAATTTATTTTTTTGGAGGGATAAAATGAAATTTGATCCGCATTATCACAAATACAGTTCCAACAGAAACTTAATATATGGAAAGAATGGCATGGTAGCATCCACTCATCCTTTAGCATCCCAGGCGGGGATTGAGGTAATGAAAAAAGGCGGAAATGCCATAGATGCTGCCATTGCAACGGCGGCTTGTCTTACGGTGGTGGAACCTACCAGCAATGGCATCGGAGGCGACGCATTTGCCCTTATTTGGGCAAATGGAAAAGTTCACGGCCTAAATGCCAGTGGATTTTCTCCAAGGGCCTTGACCCTAGATAAAATAAAAAGTCTAGGATTTGAATCTATGCCAGTCTATGGATTTACACCTGTGACTGTACCAGGTGTACCTGCTGCTTGGGCGGAGATGTCGCAGAAGTTCGGCAAGCTTTCCTTAAAGGATAGCCTTGAGCCAGCAATTCAAATCGCCAAGGAGGGTCATCCTTTAAGCCCGACTGTGGCTAAATATTGGGATAGGGCATTTAGAATTTACAGCAAAAACTTAAAAGGCGAAGAGTTTGAAAATTGGTTTAAGGTATTTGCTCCAGAAGGAAGGGCCCCAAGGGCGGGAGAGATATGGAAGTCCATAAACCACGGAAATACTTTAGAGGAAATAGGAAGAACCGATGGTAGGTCCTTTTATGAAGGAGATTTGGCAGAGAGAATAGATAAATTCTCCAAAAAAATTGGCGGCTATATCAGCAAAGAAGACTTAAAGGGTTATAAGTCGGAGTGGGTTGAGCCCATAAAGGTAAACTACAGAGGATATGATGTATGGGAGATACCCCCCAATGGTCATGGTATTGTAGCCTTAATGGCACTGAATATATTAAACAATTTCGACCTAGTGGAGAGGGATAGTGTAAATACTCAGCATATACTCATTGAGGCAATGAAACTTGCCTTTGCCGATGGGCTTGAATATATTGCAGACCATAGGTATATGAAATATACAGCCGAAGAATTGTTGTCCCCTGATTATGGCAGGGAAAGGTCCAAGTTAATTGGACATACTGCTTCCTTACCTGAGGCTGGGGAACCCCATAGCGGAGGAACTGTTTACTTTGCGGCAGCTGACAACCAAGGAAATATGATTTCATATATTCAAAGCAATTATATGGGGTTTGGTTCAGGTCTGGTGGTACCTGAAACGGGTATAGCACTCCACAATAGGGGCAATAATTTTAATACTATTGAAAATCATCCCAACTGTGTCGGTCCAAATAAAAAGCCTTATCACACGATTATTCCAGGTTTCTTGTCAAAGGATGGAAATCCCGTGGGACCTTTTGGTGTCATGGGTGCATTTATGCAGCCTCAGGGACATGTGCAGGTAGTCACTAATACAGTGGATTTTCATTTAAATCCACAGGATGCCTTAGATGCTCCTAGATGGCAATGGACAAAGGAAAAGACCGTTGCAATAGAACAAAATTATCCCAATGACTTGGCACTGGCACTCCTTCGAAGGGGACACAATATAATAGTTGAGGCGGAAAGGGGAAGTTTTGGCAGAGGACAAATTATTTGGAGAGATGAAAATGGGGTTCTATGTGGAGGTACTGAGTCTAGGGCTGATGGATTTATTGGTGTTTATTGATATTAATTTCATCTTTTTTGCTTTAATAAAGTGAAAATCTGATATAATGTATATATTACAATAGTGGAGGGGATTAAATGTTAGTTACGGGGAAGGAGCTTTTATTAGATGCTCAAGAAAAGGGATATGCAGTTGGTGCCTTTAATATTAATAATATGGAAATAGTTCAGGCAATTATTGACGCTGCAGAGGAGACAAATTCTCCAGTAATACTACAAGCAAGCCAAGGAGGAATTAAATACGCGGGAATAGAGTATATCGCCGCCCTTGGGAAAACTGCTGCTAGAAATGCTAAGGTACCAGTAGCATTGCATTTAGATCATGGAACGGATTTTGATCAAGTAATGTTATGTATTAGACACGGTTTTACATCTGTGATGATTGACGGCTCCAGATTTCCATTGGAAGAAAACATAGCATATACTAAAAAAGTTGTAGAAGTGGCCAAGGCAGTTGGGGTTTCTGTGGAGGCAGAACTAGGCAAGATTGGCGGCACAGAGGACCATATTACAGTAAAGGCAAAGGATGCAACATTTACGGATCCTGATGAGGCTCTTAGGTTTGTCAATGAAACTGACATTGACTTCTTAGCCATTGCCGTAGGCACTGCCCACGGGGTCTATAAGGGAAAGCCAGAGCTAGACTTTGCTAGAATTGCAACCATAGCAGATTTACTTACTGTACCGTTAGTACTTCACGGTTCTTCAGGGGTACCAGATGAAGACCTGAAACAGGCCATATCCCTAGGTATTTCAAAGATAAACATAGATACGGACATTAGAATTGCCTTTGCCAATGGAGTGAAGGATTTCCTCAAGAAAGACCCGGATAATTTTGACCCAAGGAAGATATTGGGGCCTGCAAGAGCTGCCATGAAGGAAATAGTCATGGAAAAGATGCATATCTTCGGTTCAGTAAATAAGGGGTGGAAATAGTGAAGTTATTCATAGATACGGCAAACATAGAGGAGATACGGGAAATAAACCAATGGGGTGTGCTCTCTGGAGTCACTACAAACCCCAGTTTGATTGCCAAGGAAGGCAGAGATTTTCAAGAGGTGGTGAAGGAAATTGCCAGCTTAGTAGACGGGCCAATTAGTGCGGAGGTAATTTCCTTGGAAAAGGACGGCATGGTGGAGGAGGCTAGAGAACTGGCAAAGATTCATTCAAATATCGTCATTAAACTTCCAATGACAGGAGAAGGTTTAAAAGCCACAAAGGTTCTGTCCAACGAGGGCATCAAGACTAATGTGACCTTAGTATTCTCAGCTAATCAGGCATTGCTGGCAGCAAGGGCTGGTGCCACTTTTGTGAGCCCATTTGTAGGAAGGTTAGATGACATCAGCAACGAGGGGATGACAATCGTAGAGGATATAGTGCAGATATTTGATTTTCACGGTATAGATACTGAAATAATTGCTGCAAGCATCAGGCATCCTGTTCACGTCATAGAGGCAGCAAAGGCTGGTTCACATATTGCAACTATACCGTATAAGGTATTTTTGCAGATGTTAAATCACCCTTTGACAGAAATTGGCATAGAGAGATTTATAAAGGATTGGGAAGGATTTCAAACTAAATAGGGAGTGATTGTATGGATAGAAATTTGCCACTAAATATTGCAAGGGTAACGGAGGCTGCAGCATTGGCCAGTGCAAAGCTATTGGGTAGAGGCGACAAAAATGCCGCCGACCAAGCAGCCGTAGATGCCATGAGAAGAATGTTTGACACAGTCAGCATTGACGGCGTAGTAGTCATAGGCGAGGGAGAAATGGACGAGGCTCCCATGTTGTATATTGGAGAAGAAATAGGTATAGGGGGACCCCACGATTTAAAGGTGGACATAGCAGTAGATCCTTTAGATGGCACTAGATCCGTGGCTAATGGGCTTCCAAATGCCATATCTGTAGTTGCCATAGCACCAAGAGGTTGTTTACTTCACGCCCCTGATACTTATATGGATAAGATTGCCGTAGGACCAAAGGCAAAAGGCGTAGTAGATATTAAAAAGCCCGTAGAGGAAAATATTAAAAATGTGGCCAATGCTCTGGGCAAAGACGTATCGGAAGTAACAGTTACTATACTAGATAGACCAAGGCATGAAAAGCTAATCGAAGATGTCCGTAAGGCGGGGGCTAGGATAAAGATGTTTAGCGACGGCGATGTGTTAGCAGCCATTAATACTTGTTTTAGCTATACAGATGTGGATATACTCATGGGCGTAGGCGGTGCTCCGGAGGGGGTTCTTGCAGCAGCAGCCTTAAAGTGCTTAGGGGGAGAATTCCAAGGCTTACTAACCCCTGCTACAGAAGAACAGCATAGAAGATGTATAGAAATGGGAGCCGATTGCGACAAGGTATACACTATCGACGACTTGGTGAAAGGCGATGAAGTAGTATTTGCTGCCACAGGTGTGTCCTATGGAGAGTTACTGGATGGAGTTCAGTACATCGAAAAAAATGTTGCTACTACTCATACCTTAGTACTTCGGGCTGAAACGGGAACCATTAGGTTTATAGATGCTACACATAAATTAGATAAAAAACCGGAATATGCAAAATAAGTTTACGTATTGATGAAAGGCGGTGTTGTTTTGACGGAACACAATCTGTCGAATAAAAAAATAGGGGAACTAAGGGAAATTGCAAAATCCCAAGGTATAGGTAGCCCATATAAGTACAAGAAAGATGAGCTCATAGATATCTTAAATCAAAGATTTGCATCTAAGGAAAATCAGAAAGAATCATCAGCTGATAATGTAGAAAAAATAGACATCAAGGATATAGTCACGGAGGATTTACCCGAAAAGGTTACAGAAGAGTTGGAAAATATGGAAACCATAAATCTTGCCCATGGAATATTGGAGTTACATACAGATGGATATGGTTTTCTAAGGTCCGATAATTATTTATCTGGCGATGAGGATATATATATATCCCCTTCCCAGATTAGAAGGTTTAGACTGAGAACTGGAGACAAAATCAGCGGTGTAACCCGCGAACCCAATCAAGGTGAAAGATATAAAGCCCTTCTATATGTCAAGTCTGTCAACGGAATGCATCCTGAAACATCTATAAAAAGGCCAAACTTTGACGACTTGACGCCCATTTATCCCAAGGAAAGATTAATACTGGAAATAAACCATTCGGAACTGGCCACTAGGATGATAGATTTAATTGCACCCATTGGAAAAGGTCAAAGGGGAATGATTGTATCTCCGCCAAAAGCAGGGAAGACGTCCTTACTTAAAATGGTGGCTAATTCCATAGCTAAAAATCATCCGGAAGTGGAAATCATCGTACTGTTAATAGATGAAAGACCAGAGGAAGTCACTGATATGAGAAGATCTGTTAAAGGCGATGTGGTTTATTCTACCTTTGACGAATTACCACAGCACCATACAAAGGTGGCAGAAATCGTATTGGAAAGGGCAAAGAGATTGGTGGAGCATGGAAAAGATGTAGTGATTTTATTAGATAGTATCACAAGATTGGCAAGGGCATACAACTTAACCATACCTGCCACAGGAAGGACATTGTCAGGGGGCTTAGACCCAGGAGCTTTACACAAACCAAAAAGGTTTTTCGGTGCCGCAAGAAAGCTGGAAGAAGGTGGAAGTCTAACCATACTTGCTACGGCTTTAGTGGAGACAGGCAGCAGAATGGACGATGTAATATTTGAAGAATTCAAGGGAACAGGTAATATGGAAATTCACCTAGATAGGAAATTATCGGAAAAGAGAATTTTCCCTGCCATAGATATTTACAAATCTGGTACCAGAAGGGAAGAACTGCTGCTTAGCCAAAAGGAATTGGAGACTATTTGGAGCATAAGAAAGGCCATGGGCGGTGCATCTACACAGGATGTGACGGAGTCCCTAATCGATTCCCTAATGAGAAGCAAAAGCAACGACCAATTCGTAGAAGAGATGAGAAATAAAATTTGGATTTAGTTGAAATGAAAAAACTTATGTGTTATAATTGAGTGGTCGAAATATGAAAGCTATTTTTATGTATATAAGCAGTTGAAGAGAGGTGAAAGGAATGAAAGCAAATATTCATCCAGAATACAAAGAGGCAGTAGTTACATGTGCATGTGGCAATACATTTAAAACAGGTTCTGTAAAAGATGAATTAAGAGTTGAAATCTGTTCAGAATGCCATCCATTCTTTACTGGTCGTCAAAAATTCGTTGAGCGTGGCGGTCGTGTTGAGAAATTTAAGAAGAGATATAATTTGGACTAATTTCTTCAAAACCGAGGTTAGATGCTTGTGCAACTAACCTTTTTAATTTAATGAAATAAGCTGTAGAACTTTATGCGACGAAACCGAGAACGTTGGACTTTTATGATTTTCCAACTAATATAGAATGGCGGTGAGAATATGGAGATAAAAAAAGTAAATAGAATACCGAAGCATATAACCAGCATAGGCGGTCAGGCTCTAATAGAAGGAATAATGATGAGGGGACCAAATCACGTATCCATTGCAGTTAGAAAACCGGATAATGAAATAGAATTAAAGACTGAAAAGCTAAATACCTTGGGCATGAGGTACAAAGTATTTACATTGCCTTTTTTAAGGGGTGTAGTAGGATTGATTGAGGCTCTGACCATAGGCACCAAGGCACTGATGTATTCCGCAGAATTCTTTGAGGAAGAGGAGACTAAGGCACCTGAGAAAAAGTCTATTACGGAGAAAATTTTTAAAGACAAAGCCGCAGATGTGGAGATGTTCATCACTATGGTAGCATCCATGGTTTTGGCAGTGGGCATATTCATGGTATTGCCCTCTTTTATAACTAACTTTTTCAAGACGAGAATACACATGTCCGTTGGTTTAAATTTAGTGGAGGGATTTGTTAGGATAGGAATATTTCTACTATATATAGTTGGCGTTTCCAAATTTGACGACATCAGCAGAGTGTTTGAATACCACGGTGCAGAGCACAAGACCATACATTGCTATGAAAATGAAGAGGAATTGACCGTAGAAAACGTGAAGAAACACTCCATATTACATCCTAGATGTGGAACCAGTTTTCTATTTATGGTAATGGTAGTGAGTATTTTTGTGCTGTCATTTTTCGGCTGGCCAAATCCACTACAGAGAGTTCTCATAAGGATTATTATGTTTCCAGTAATTGCAGGTATTTCCTATGAAATAAATAAATTGATTGGGAAAAGCAATTCTAAGCTGGCATATATACTGTCTTATCCAGGACTTATGATACAAAAAATGGCTACAGTAAAGGAGCCAGATGGAGAGCAAATCCAAGTTGCCATAGAGGCAATAAAAGCCGTATTGCCTGAAAACAAGGACGAGGACTTATGGTAACTATTGATGATTTAAGGAGAAAATATAAAGACTTCCCTAGGGAAAGCTTATTGATATTTTCAAAACTTCTAGGTGTGGATAAAAGTCATATTTACGCCTATGGAGATCGGGAAGTTTCAGATATTATTTCCATGGAATTTCAAGTACAAATGAAAAAGGTCCAAGAGGGCACACCAATCCAATATGTTTTGGGGGAAAAAGAATTTATGGGGTTAAACTTTTTTGTAAATGAAAAGGTTTTAATCCCTAGATTTGATACTGAAGTTTTAGTAGAATATATTTTGGAATATATAAAAGACAACCTAAAAGGCAAAGATATAAAAGTCTTAGATATGTGTGCAGGAAGCGGAGTTATAGGGCTTACCATTGGGCATTATTGCAAGGATGCCCTTGTCTGTGGTGTGGATATATCTCAAGGGGCTATTGAAGTTGCCAACATAAATAGAGAAAGACTAAAAGTACTCAATGTGCATTTTTTAGAGGGAGACTTATTTGCACCCATCGGAGAGAGTGAAAGGTTTGACATCGTAGTATCCAATCCTCCCTATATACCCAGTAAGGACATCGAGGAACTAGATAGGGTTGTAAGAGATTTTGAACCTACGAATGCCCTGGATGGAGGAATAGATGGTCTGGATTTTTATAGAATAATAACGAAGGGCAGCAAAAAACATTTAAAGGACAATGGACTTTTAATATACGAAATTGGATATGATCAGGGAGATGCCTTGGAATTGATTTTATGGGAGGAAGGTTTTAGAGATATTTCCATAATGAAAGATTCTCAAGGTCACCCCAGAGTGGCAATGGGATTTTATAGAGTTTAAGGTAGGTGTAATTATGGGTAACTTATTGAAACTATTTATATCGTTTTTTAAAATAGGGGCCTTTAGCTTTGGCGGAGGATATGCCATGCTGCCCCTAATTGAGAAGGAAATAATTCACGTCCATGGCTGGTTATCCAACACGGAATTCATAGATATATTGGCTTTGTCGGAGATGACGCCAGGTCCCATAGCCATAAATTCAGCGACATTTTTAGGTTTTAAGGTGGCGGGGGTTTTCGGATCTGCCGTAGCTACATTGGCAGTGATTTTGCCTTCTTTTATTGTCATGAGTATTATATTTCACTTTATAGTGAAATTTAAGAACACTCCCTATGTGGAGTGGATATTTTCGGGCATCAGACCCATGGTTCTCGGTTTAATCGCTGCAGCTGCTGTGTCCGTCGGCAAAAATGCTTTTGTAGATATTAAATCCGTATTTATAGCAGGTTTACTGTTCTATATGGTGTCCTTTAGAAAATTCAACGCAATTCTCGCCATTGTATTGGCAGGATTGCTGGGCGTACTGCTTTATTAGGAGGAATGCTGAAATGATATTAGAAATGTTTACATCCTTTTTTAAAATAGGGGCCTTCACCTTTGGCGGGGGATACGCAATGATACCGATAATTCAACAGGAAGTAGTAGACAAGAAAAAATGGATAGATGAGAATGAATTTTTAGATGCCTTGGCAGTGGCACAAGGATCCCCCGGACCTGTAGCAGTAAACACCAGTATATACGTGGGATATAGGGTTTTGGGCCTGCCAGGGGCGTTGGCTGCCATATTGGGCACTGTTTTACCGTCTTTTTTAATAATGCTATTTATAGCTATTTTCTTTTACCAATATAGAGACAATGCAGTTATTGACAAGGTGTTTTTAGGAATTAGGCCTGCCATAGTCGCCCTTATATTGTCTGCAGTTTACAAGCTGATGAAAGGGTCGAAATTTGGATACAAAAGGCTGTTAATTTCCTTGGGGGCATTGCTGGCAATTGTGTTTTTAAATATTAGCCCTATTTTTATGGTTATAGTTGGAGCCGTAGGGGCAGTAGTATATAATAAGTATAAGGCAAATTAAGTAGGGAGTGAAAATATGTTAGATAAATTAGTTTCCATTGAGGAAAAATACAATGAATTGGGGGAAAAAGTAATCGACCCCGAAATTATAAACGACAGAGAGAATTGGCAGAAACTGATGATAGAGCACGCAGAGCTGGAGCCAATAGTGTTTAAATATAGGGAGTACGCCAAGGCTATGGGAGATTTGGAAGATGCCAAGGAGATGTTGAGGGAAAAATTAGACGACGATATGAAGGAAATGGTTAAAGAGGAAATCAAGGATTTGGAAACATCTATTGAGTCCATAGAGGAAGAATTAAAGGTACTCCTTATACCAAAGGACCCCAACGACCACAAAAACGTCATTATTGAAATAAGGGGGGGTACTGGAGGAGACGAGGCAGCCTTATTTGCAGGGGTATTATTTAGGATGTACTCCAGATATGCAGAGAGAAGTAGATGGAAAATAGAGATAATGAGCTCCAATGAAATAGGCATAGGTGGATTTAAAGAAGTTATATTTATGATAAATGGCAAGGGAGCCTATAGCAGATTGAAATTTGAATCAGGTGTCCATAGGGTACAAAGAGTGCCGGAAACAGAGGCAAGTGGCAGAATTCATACATCTGCAGCTACGGTAGCAGTCCTTCCAGAGGCAGAGGATGTAGACATTGAAGTCCAGGAAAAGGACTTGAAAATCGATATTTACAGGTCTTCTGGGGCAGGAGGTCAACATGTAAACACTACGGACTCCGCCGTTAGGATTACCCATTTACCTACGGGAATAGTAGTAGCCTGTCAAGACGAAAGAAGCCAGATTAAAAATAGAGAAAAGGCCATGAAAATTCTTAAAACTAGGCTATTCGACAAGATGCTAACAGATCAGGCTGCAGAAATAGCAGAGGAGAGAAAAGGGCAAGTAGGATCTGGAGATAGATCAGAGAGAATAAGGACATACAATTTTCCACAGGGCAGAGTAACTGACCATAGAATTAATCTTACACTATATAAGCTAAATGCCTTTGTAGATGGAGATTTAGACGAAATGATAGACGCTTTGACAACATCGGATCAGGCAGCAAAGTTAAGCCAATAATTGGGGTGAAATCCATGTCTAGAATTGAGAAAGATAAAAGAATTCTTAGATTCATGATAGACTTATACTGCGAAAAGAAACATAAACTTGGACTGGACCAATGTCCAGAGTGCCAAGAATTGTACGAATACTCGGCTAAGAGATTGACAAATTGCAGGTATGGAGAAAACAAACCGTCCTGCAAAAAATGCAAAACCCATTGTTATCGCCCTGAAATGAAAGAAAAGATTAAAAAAGTGATGAGATTTTCAGGGCCAAGGGTTATTATATATAGGCCTCATCAGTACCTTAGGTATCTATTTTATTCAGATGGCAAAAAATCAAAGTAATCATTTAAAATACAGGATTATTCCAAGTACATAACCCGTAATGACGGCGACACTCGAAACCCTTCCTTTGTGAAGGGTTTTTCCCATGGGGATTAAATCGTCGCAGACTATATAGAGCATGATGCCACCTGCCAAAGCCAAACAAAATGAAATTATATTGGCAGAAATATTTCCCAAGTATGCCCCAAGGTAGGCACCTAAGCCAGTGGGAGCACCTGCAGCAACTGTGAATAGTAAAACCTTCCAAGGGTTCAGCAAATTCATACTGAGGGGCAATGACATTGATATGCCTTCTGGAATATTGTGTAGGAGCATTGCCACTGTGAGGACAAATCCAAAATCTGACACTCCCACCAAAGTAGATCCTAGGGCTAGGCCCTCGGGGAAATTGTGTATTGCTATGCTTATACCTAAAATTATACCAGTTTTCAGATTAGCGTATTGTGTTGCCCTGTTGATTATGCTCTCCAAGGCAATTATAATAAATAGACCTATGGCAATTCCCGAGATGACTACTGGAATCCCACCTAAATAAAAAGCTTCCGGAAACAAATGAAAGCTAACTATAAACATCATAAATCCACTGGTCAGCCCTAGTAAAAAACTTAATATTCTATCGGTTTTCCTTATGAATATTCCAAATATAGCCCCTAACCCCGTTCCAACCACTCCAACTAAGAAGCCGATTACACCTATTATTAATTCGTTCACTTTAATCCCTCCCATTAATAGATATGACAGGCTTATATCAAATATTAATTATCAGATTTATTTAAATAGATTTATATTTTACTTTATGTCCATATCAAATTGTTAAATAGGAGATAATAATATATAATAATAGAGATAAAACCAATAGATAAATGCAAAGGGGCAAGAAATGGAAACGAGAATTGTAAAAATAGACGAAAATCATATAGATAAAGGATTAATGGAAGAAGCAGTAGAAATTATAAAAAATGGAGGCCTAGTGGCATTCCCCACAGAAACCGTCTATGGGCTTGGAGCTAATGGGCTAAATGAGGAAGCAGTGAGAAAAATTTTTCAGGCAAAAGGCAGGCCACAGGACAATCCTCTTATATTGCATGTCCACTCCACTCAGCAAGTAAAAGAATTAGTAGTAGAGATACCGGAGATAGCGAGGATATGCATGGAAAAGTTTTGGCCTGGCCCAATTACTTTTCTGCTGAAAAGGTCACAGATTGTGCCAGATATAATTACGGCGGGCCTAGATACTGTAGCCATCAGGATGCCTGAAAATAAAATAGCCCTAGAATTAATTAGGATGGCAAATACGCCCATAGCAGCACCATCTGCCAATATTTCCGGAAGGCCCAGCCCCACATCTGCAAATCATGTAATAGATGATTTAATGGGAAAGGTCCATATGATAATAGATGGAGGAAAGACAGGAGTTGGATTAGAGTCCACAGTTCTAGATTTGTCTGGGGATTTGCCAATGATACTTCGCCCTGGGGGAGTGACAAAGGAGGAATTGAGCCAAATAATTCCCAATATCGCCATAGATTCTAGTATAATGAGGGAAGGGGAAGGAATAGTACCAAAATCTCCAGGACAAAAATATAGGCATTATGCCCCAAAGGCGGAGATGATAGTGTACAATGGGGAAATCCATAGTATTGTGGAGGCCATAAGGGACAATACTAAAAGATATAAGGAAATTGGAAAGTCTGTCGGCATTATATGTACAGATGAAACCAAAGGCTTATATACCCATGGTTATATTATTTCCATGGGGAGTAGGAAAAACAAGGAGACCATTGCAAGAAATTTGTTCAACATATTAAGAACACTGGACGGCAAAGAGATAGACATTATATTGGCTGAAGGTGTGGAACTATCCGATTTGGGCATAGCCATAATGAATAGGATGATGAAGGCAGCATCTGGAAATGTAATAGATGTATAAGGAGAGGAAAACGTGAATATATTATTCGTTTGTACGGGAAATACTTGTAGAAGTCCCATGGCAGAAGGGATTTTAAAATCCATAGTTCATAAGGAAAAACTAGATATTGTAGTTAAATCTGCAGGCATCAACACTTTCAATGGCGGTAAGGCGTCAAAAAACTCTATAAAGGCCATGGAAAATATAGGCTTAGATATATCGGGGCATAAGTCCAGGCAAATAGATGAGACCTTGATTAAGGAGGCTGACTTGATATTGACCATGGGCAGTTCTCATAGGGACTCACTATTGTCTTTTTACCCAGACAGTCAAGGGAAAACATTTACATTGATAAATCTGGCCTATGGAGTGGAAAAAGACGTAGCAGATCCCTATGGACAGAGTTTGTATGTGTACGAGCATACGAGAGATGCAATTCAACAGGCCATACTGCAATTGCTACGCAGTTCACAGTTTAAATTAGACAAAATCAAGGAGGAAGAAGAAAAATGAAAATAGGTATAGGCAGCGACCACGGGGGTTTTGAACTAAAGGAGTATATAAAAGAATATTTAGATGGCATTGGAGTGGAATGTGTGGATTACGGCACTTACTCATCGGATTCGGTAGATTATCCTGATTACGGTAAAAAAGTTGCAGAGGCAGTAGTGGCAAAGGAAGTCGATAGAGCCATAGCTATATGCGGTACGGGAATAGGAATTTCTATTTCATGCAACAAGGTCAAGGGGATTAGATGTGCCCTTTGTGGAGATACTTATTCTGCAAGGATGAGCAGGGAGCACAACGATGCAAATATATTGGCCCTAGGGGGCAGAGTAGTGGGCAAAGACTTGGCCCTTGAAATTGTAGCTGCCTGGTTAAATGCAGAATTCGCTGGGGGCAGGCATGGAAGAAGGGTTAAAAAAATAAGTGAAATCGAGCTATAATTTTGATATAATTTATGATATAGGCTTAAATCGTATATGATAGATTTAATCATTAAAGACCTGCCTGTCTTTGATGGATTTGCCTAGTTTATAGATACTAAAATAATAAAAGTCCACCGTTCACGGTTTCGTCGCATAAAGTTCTACAGCTCATTCCAATACAAAATCCTACAGCACCGAAACTCGCTACGCTCAGACATCGGCTGCTGCTTAACGGATTTTATATCTTCATTTGCTAAGAACTTTTGATGCTCCTGCAAATGTTCACTTATGGATTTTATTATTTTTCACATATGAAATACTTTGTTGCTTTAATCAATTTATCTATCTGTTAAGATATCTTACTATATGATAGATTTAATCATTAAAGACCTGACTGCCTTTGAGGGATTTGCCTAGTTTACAGATACTAAAATAATAAAAGTCCAACGTTCACGGTTTCGTCGCATAAAGTTCTACAGCTCATTCCAATACAAAATCCTACAGCACCGAAACTCGCTACGCTCAAACATCGGCTGCTGCTTAACGGATTTTATACCTCCATTTGCTAAGAACTTTTGATGCTCCTGCAAATGTTCACTTATGGATTTTATTATTTTTCACATGTGAAATACTTTGTTGCTTTAATCAATTTATCTATCTATTAAGATACCTTACTATAGGATAGATTTAATCATTAAAAACCTGACTGCCTTTGAGGGATTTGCCATGCTTTCAAGCGAAATTAAAAAATCGATTGGAATATCAGGGTTTTTAGCAAAGCGTTCCATTGATTTCCAATTTTTTAATGAGCGTAAGAAAGCATCAAAGCCCGAGACGAAAGGAAGGTTTTGGTGATTAAATGAATAATTAATAAAAGCCTAAAAACACCTTATATGATAAGTTTTTTAGCCATTTAATCAATTTATAAATATGCCATTTGTATCCTAATTTTAGTAGTGAAAGATTAGGTTAGCCATAAATATATTGAGGATGAGGAGAAGATAATGAAGAAAATTGGAATCTACGCACTTGTAGTCTTGGCAATAACCATAATTTTGCCAACAGTTATTGTTAAGGCTTTTAATTTTGTGCCTAGGGAAGAACAAGAGATAGGAGTAGTAGAGGAATACGTAGAACCGAAAATTCAGGAAAAAAAGACTACAGTAAAGCTAGGTAAAAAGGTAGACAAACTAAAAGTATACAACAGTCATACTAAAAAGACAGAGGAAATGTACCTGGAAGACTACGTAAAGGGAGTAGTGGCAGCAGAAATGCCAGCTGAATTTCAGATAGAAGCACTGAAGGCTCAAGCAGTGGCAGCTAGAACCTATGCCGTATATAGGAGCCTAAAGTATCCAGAAGGACATCCAGACCACCCTAAGGCACCAATCTGCAATGGAGTCCATTGCCAGGCTTATCTGTCTTTGGAGGAATTAGAAGACATCCACGGTAGTTCCTGGGCAGAAAAGTATTGGGGAAAGATTGAGGAAGCCGTAGATAGTACAAAAGACTTGGGGATATTTTATGATGGGGAAATAATAGAGCCCCTCTATCACTCTACATCGGGAGGCTGGACAGAGGATGCAAGGGAAGTATTTGCCCTTAGCCTTCCATATTTAAAGTCAGTGCCTAGTCCCAATGAAGAAGAAGCACCAAGATTTAAAAGCATAACCACAATGACAATAGATGACTTTATAGGGAAAATAAAGTCTGCTTATCCAAAAGTAAATATAAGTGAAGAAAATATCCATGAAAAAATAAAACTAATAGACAAGACTATGACGGGGAGGGTAAAAAAAGTCTCCATAGATGGCATAGTAGTTGAAGGGAGAGATCTAAGGGACATATTTGAATTAAATTCCACCAGCTTTGTAATCACCTTAGACAAGGAGCTTAATTTAATCGAAATAGAAACCCATGGCTACGGTCATGGAGTGGGAATGAGCCAATGGGGTGCCAACAGCATGGCAAAGAATGGAAGCAATTACGAGGAAATACTGAAGCACTACTATACAGGTGTAGAAATAAGGGGAATGAACTAGTTGAATACATACAAAAAAATGCGATAAGTCGTAATTTTTCTGTATGTATTTTTTTTATGTGGAAATACTAGGTAATGGAGGTGGATAAATGAAAGATAGATTAGGAAAATTAATGGAAAAGAACGGATTTATTATACTCTTATTTGCCCTAGTATGTGTAATAGCCGGGGGAACCCTGTATTTATCCATGAAAAACATGAACAAGGGGTACAACGTGGGAAACGAAGACTTCATTATCCTGGGAGGTTTAGACAAAGAAATACAGTTAGAAGAAGTAGAAGTAGCAGATATGGGCGAAATAGAAGAAATGGAGGAGGATGAAGAAGAATTAGAACCATCGGAAGATGAGGAAGAACTGGAAGAAGCCATAGAAACTAGCTTAGAGGACCAAGTAGAGCTAGAAGATGAACTGGAATTTGAAGACGACTTCGAGGAATTGGAGGAAAGAGATATAAATTTAGTCGCCTCAAAAGAAGAAGGAATTATATTACCTGTGGAAGGGCCCATAATTACAGAATACACCTCAAATGTCCTTGTATATTCAGAAACATTGGAAGCTTGGGTAGGCCATGGTGCCATCGACATCGGTGCAGCAGAAGGAACAGCAGTGGCAGCAGCCATGGATGGTACAGTAAAAGAAGTATACGAGGATGAGCTATGGGGGATAGTCATAGTACTGGAGCATGGCAATGAGCTAGAAACAAGGTATTCAAATTTATCTACGAAGGAGATGGTCAAAGAGGGAATAAGCGTAAAGAAAGGAGATCATATATCTAAAATAGGAAAATCGGCAAAAATTGAAATGTTAATGGAACCACATTTGCACTTCGAAGTCATAAAAAATGGAAAAATAATAGATCCTCGTTCTATTATCAAGTAAAAATGCATAAATATTAAGTGAAATACCCAAAATGTCAAGGGGGGTTAATCAATTGAAAGATTATATAGAAGAGAGAGCCTTAGAAATCGCAAAATACATAGTAAGTGAAAGAGCTACAGTGAGGCAGGCAGCAGGAGTTTTTGGCGTAAGCAAATCAACGGTGCACAAGGACGTGACAGAGCGACTACCTAAGATAAACCCTCTTGTTGCAAACAAGGTAAGAGTAATCCTAGAAACCAATAAGGCAGAGAGACATATTAGAGGCGGAGAGGCAACAAAGTTAAAATATACAGCCTCTAGTGAATAAAAAAGTCCTAAATAAGGGACTTTTTATTTTTTTCAGAAAAGTAAAAAATATTTTAAAAAAAAAGAAGGACTTTTGGGATTTATGTAGAATATAATATGGGATAAGGAAAAATAAGGGGGATGACTTCAATGTGTGGATTGAGAGCTGATATTGGTGTAGATTTAGGTACCGCTAGTGTATTGGTTTATGTAAAAGGAAAAGGTATAGTTTTAAAAGAACCTTCCGTAGTTGCCATCGATAGAAATACGGACAAATTTTTAGCAGTAGGAGAAGAAGCGAGAAAGATGCTCGGCAGGACACCTGGAAATATTATTGCCCTTAGACCTATGAAAGACGGAGTAATATCCGATTACGATATTACAGAAAGGATGCTAAGGTATTTTATAAAGAAATCTGTAGGCAGATCCATATTTAAGCCTAGAGTAATAGTTTGCGTGCCTTCGGGAGTTACAGAAGTAGAAAAAAGAGCAGTAATAGAGGCTAGCAATCAAGCAGGAGCCATAAAAACTTATTTAATCGAAGAACCCATTGCCGCAGCCATAGGCTCAGGCATAGATATAACTGAGCCCAGCGGAAATATGATTGTAGACATTGGCGGGGGAACTACAGATGTGGCAGTCATTTCCTTAGGAGGCATAGTAGTCAGCAGATCCATTAAGGTGGCAGGGGATGAATGCGACGAGGCCATATCCAGGTATATACGCAAGAAATTTAATATGATGATAGGAGAAAGATCTGCAGAGGATTTAAAGATTAGCATAGGCTCGGCATTTGAAAGGGAAACAGAGGAATTTAAGGAAGTGAGGGGGAGAAATCTACTAACAGGCCTGCCTCTTACAGTAAACGTGTCTTCGGAAGATATGATAGAGGCCCTAAAGGATCCAGTGCAGGAAATAATAGAGACAGTACACGTAGTCCTAGAAAAGACTCCGCCTGAACTAGCTGCAGATATTAGCAACAAAGGGATTATCTTGACAGGGGGAGGAGCACTTTTATTTGGTTTGGACAAGCTAATTACTGAAAAGACAGGTATTCCAGTAAAAATAGCCAATGAACCCATATCCTGCGTAGCTAGGGGAACGGGCAAGGCTTTAGATTGGGTCCATATATTTGAAAGCGATATTATAGAAAAAGGTGGATATAAAAGATATAAAGGCTAAAGTCTTTTAAAAAACAGTCGATAATATAAGAGATATGAATAGTAGGATGTGATATTTATGAATAGAGGCTTATATATTGGTGCCACATCTCTGTTGGCCAACCAAAAAAAATTAGATGTACTGTCAAACAATTTAGCTAATATAAATACATCGGGATACAAAAGAGATATTTCCCTGACGGAATCTTTTCCAGAAAAGCTATTGATAAAAATAAATAGGGAGCCTGAAGTGAGAAATATGTCCAGGCGAAATATTGACCCTGTTGAAAACGATCAGGGTATTTATACTGCTCGGACCCAAGACGGATACTTTGTAGTGGAGACTCCTACGGGAAAGTCCTATGTAAAGGAAATTAAATTTGTAGTAGATGAAGAGGGTTATTTAAAGACCTCCTATAAAAATCTAGATGACGAAAACAAGACAGACCACGAAAATTACATAATAGATGTAGCGGGAAATAGGATACAGGCAGGAGAAGATATGCAAAATCTCCTTCAAGGCGTTGTCTATTATCCAGCTCCCTACGTCATTGGCACCATGAGCGGAGGAGTTAAATTTCAAAAGTTATTTATAGACTTTACCCCAGGGAATATCATAGATACTGGTGGGAAATTGGACTTAGCCCTAAAGGACTTTGGATTTTTCAAAATCCAAGGTGAAGAAGGGGATAACCTCTATACTAGGGGTGGTTCCTTTGCACTAACAGGTGGGTACTTGACTGATTTGGATGGCAGAAGGGTACTGGGGCAAAATGGCGAAATTTACCTAGGTCAAGGAAATATTGATATATCCTCCAATGGAGAAGTAAGAGTAGATGATGTATATGTGGATACATTAGATATAGTAAATATAGACAATACGGAGCACCTGAGAAAAAGGGGTGACAACTTATTTTACGTAGTTGAAAATGGAGAAATACAAGAATTACCCTATGAAGGAGAAGTGCTCCAAGGGCATTTGGAGACATCTAATATGAATCCCCTATCGGGAATGGTAGAGATGGTCAATCTTCTAAGGGAATTTGAAGCAAGCCAGAAAGTAATTAGGATGCAGGACGAAATGTTAGAAAAGGCAGCTACTGAAATAGGTAGAGTATAGGGGGTAAATTATGAGATCTTTGTGGACAGCAGCAACGGGAATGAAGGCACAGCAGTTTAATATAGATACTATTTCAAATAACTTGGCAAATGTAAATACAACTAGTTACAAGGTCCAAAGAGCCGAGTTTAAGGATTTATTTTATCAGAACATTAAAAGGTCCAATGTAACTGACGACGGCGGCAGACCAGTAAATTTAGAAGTGGGACATGGTGTTATGCCCATTGCTACAAAAAGGGATTTTAGGACCAGTAGTTTCATAGATACCCAAGGAACTTTTGACTTTGCTTTAAACGGCGAGGGATTTTTTGTAGTACTTATGCCCAATGACGAAATTAGATATACTAGGGATGGCAGCTTTAAACTTAGCATAGACGGAGATGAAGCGGCGTTAGTCACATCAGATGGATACTTTGTCCTTAGTGAAGACGACGATATAATTGTAATAGAAGAGGGCATCAGCGACATTACAGTAGACGAGTTGGGGTATATATATGGCAGAGATGAAGATGACGAGTTGGTGGAGCTGGGTAGATTTATGCTGGTAAACTTTATGAATCCAGAAGGCTTGGAATCCAAAGGACAAAATCTATATAGGGCTACAGAAGCATCAGGAGAAGAAATGCCCTTGGAGGCAGAAGAGATGAATACCCAAGTAGTACAGGGATATTTGGAAGCATCTAATGTCCAAGTGGTAGATGAAATGGTGAAGATGATAACAGCTCAAAGAGCATATGAAATCAATTCAAAGACCATTACAACCTCCGATGAGATGATGCAAATAGCCAATAACCTAAAGAGATAAGATGGTGAGATAAATGGAAATATTGCCGAGTAACAATATCATAGATAATCAAAGGGACACCTCCATTATTCAAAAAAAGATGGAAAACCTTGTGGAGGAAGACGATAAAAAGTTAATGGAAGTGTGCAAAGAATTTGAAAGTGTATTTATACATATGATGCTAAAGGAAATGAAAAAGACTGTACCAGATGAGGGCATCATAGAAAAGTCTCAGGCTACTGCCATATTTGAGGATATGCATCTGGAGGAATTGTCCAAGGAAATGGCAAAGGGAGACAGCGGTCTGGGCATAGCCAAGGTGTTATACGAACAATTTAAAAGTGGAAGGGTTAAACTATAAAAAGATGTGATTTCAATTGCGAAATCACATCTTTTTCTGTATCTACTGCTCTTGGAATGTTGAGTTTACCACATAAGTTATATTATGGCCATTGACAGTAAATTCTACAATGGGTACAGGTTCTATTTCTTCATTTAGTCCCTTTGTATTGGCTCCAATGTACCTTACGCCATCCTTTAACTCAATAGAATTGGAATTGCTGCCGTAAACCACAAATATTTCTTTGCCATTTTCTTTGGCTTCTGCCAAGTATTTATGAAGTAAATCTGCTTCCAATTTGTCTGTAAATCCATTGGCACCAAATATGGGATTAGATGAAAATAGTACAATATACTTATCTCCACTATTGGCCAAGTCAGATTTTAGTTTATTCCATTGCTCTGGATTAGAGGCCAATAAACCTTTCTTTTCAGTATTTAAGTATATTAAGCCCCCATTTCCCTGACTTACTTTTTTATAACCTTTTACCTCAGGTTCAGCCATGAGTTCAAAGGTAAAACCATCTTTTTCCACATTTGCTTTAATATTTCTATAGTCATTGAATTCACTAGGAGTTGGCAATACAATATTTCCCAAGGCAGGTGCATATAGGGCTGTTAGCCCATCCAAAAGTATTTCACCAGATTGCCTTTTTAGATTGTCCGTTTCAACCACGTATATATCCTCTAATTTTACAGGATAAGCCAAATTACTAGGCAGGTTTACAGTTAAATACCTCCAACCTTCCCAATCAATTTTCTTAGAGAAGTCGATTTTATGTGTGGCCTCGTTGCCATCTCTGATGGTGGCTCTTAACCAGCTTTCACTGGAGTCTCCATGTACCCACAAACCTAGCTGCTTTGGCACTCTGTCTATGATTAGGCCAATATTGTCTCCATTTACAAATTTAACATAGGCAGCTCTAGTATTTTCACCTTGAGAAAAATCGTATTTAAGTGAAGCTGAGGCATTTCCTTGTTTTGCATCGGGCACAATATCGATTTTCCCTTGGACCTCTAGGGGATATACTGCGAATTTTAAATTGTCGATAGTTTCAAATCCTTCCAATAGCTTGCCTTCATTGCCCACATATACGATGATGTTTTTTAGTCCATCTCCGAATTTTGCAGTGAGGGCACCAGCAACAGGATTTGGACCGCTGTAAAATTTATTTCCATCCACATATCCAATGGAGTTTATAGTGTCAAATTCCATATCCTCTGGATGTATAAGGGCTTTTATTCCGTCTTTGTTGAGCCCGTAAAAGTCTGGGAGAACCCTTTCTCCATTTGTATCCACATTAAAACTAGTTAAATTTGTGGTGATATCTTTGACTCCCTCTATTACATTTAGATCTATAAAGGCTTGCTTATCCTCATATGTGGCAGTTACTCTGACTTTTCCTGCTTCAAGGGCCTTAAATTTGCCATCTGCTGCTTCCCCTTTTAGGCCAGAAGACTCCAATTTGACAAGGGACTGGTCTATGGTTACAGGATTGTAGTGCTGGTCATATGCTTTAAATGTAAATTTCCTAGTAGTTCCCACAAACATATTTGTATCTTCTGTAAATATCTCAATGGAGTTTAACTCTGAAACTGGGGCGTTGGAAAAAACACCTACGCCGTTGATAACTAATCTCTCTCCTCCATCAGATGGTCTGTTTACAACCGTTACCTTAGTTTCACCTAAGGGCTTTAAGGCAAAGGTAGTAGAGCCGCCTCCGTCTAAGTTAATGGCATTATAAGCCCCTAATTCCTGTAGTATGGCGCCAAACATAGGCTGGCTTACTCCCTTAAAGGATGTATCCCTGCCGTCTATGGTGGCAAGGATTAGCTGCTTTTTGTCCTTGCTGATGCCGATGCCTGTTCTGGGATGATTGCCCCTAGGGTCTCCTGACGAGTTTGGTTCCAATGTGACATATTTTCCGTCCCTTAGGATTACATTGCCTCCGCCAATGGAGAACTTGATGTCTTCAATATTTGGGTTGCTGGATACATTTAATTCTACATCGCTGCCGAAATATAAGTTTAATAATGCATCTGCCCTGTTGCCTTTTCCCACTAATACATATCCGTCTTCAGGTATAGGATAGGGATCCGCACCAACTCGTATATTAAATACCATATTGTCCCTGACAAATACCTCGATTAACTCTGGATCAATAGTATTACCAGGAGACATCTCCCCCCATCTCTTATCCAATAAAGCAATAGCATTAAGGTTGTTGGCTAAACTATTTACGGCATTTATGTTAATCTTTTCTCCCGTTTTAACATTTGTAAGGGAGACCTCTCTTTGCAAACTATCAATTATATTGGCTTGATCAAACATATCTATAAAAAAGCCTGACAGCTTTTCTGCTATCCCATCATTTGGAGCAGTTACGAATTCGCCGTTTTCGATTAAGGAGCCTATAGCACCTGAAAATTTTCCCGTATAGAAAAAGTCGGCGTTAATCCCTCCAATGGCATGGTTTTGCTCCACTAATTGACTGGTTCTAGTTCTTTTCCCGACTGATTCATTATTATATAGTCCCTTTACTTCCACATATGGATTTGATAAATCCACCCTAAGTAAATTAATATTCCACCATCCAGCAGTCGTAAACCTCTTGATGTTTTCGTGGACTACACCCGGGCCCATGGGAGTTTTTTCAATTGATTCGTAAATGGTAGTGGGCTTATTTATGACGACATCATCGGCCATAACTGGGACTACTGACGTCAATACCAGTAAAACAACTAAAAAGGACAGAAAAATTCTTTTAATGCTCTTTCTCATGTATTCTCACCTCGCTGTAATTAAAAGTGTAATGTTCGACTAAGGGGTCCCCCCTTTCTATAAAATCTCATTTTAATTATATAATGTAAATATATCAATTGGGTTACAAATATATTACATGTTGTATACAAAGATGAACAGACAAAAAATAAAAAACGCCATATCTGCTGATATGAGCGTTTTTAAGTCGAAGTCGGGGTGAGAGGATTTGAACCCCCGGCCCCATGGTCCCAAACCACGTGCGCTACCAAACTGCGCTACACCCCGCCGAAATCCGACTCTTATAGTATACAACATATAAGGAATAAAAGCAATAGTCTATATTATGTAAATTGTAAATAGATATTGACAAAAATCATTAATTCCTCGTTATTTATATGAGTTATTGACACTATGGTCGTGATATAATCTCTTATCTTGCTTATTCTATGAATACTATAATTAACGACAATAGGATTAATTTTCTAGTATTGTTGACTACCCTATTTTCTTGTGATAAAATAGTACCAGTATAAATTAATAGTTCCTTATCAAGAGCGATGGAGGGATTGGGCCCGATGAAATCCAGCAACCAGTATTTTATACATGGTGCTAAATCCCACAGACCCAGTTCTGAGAGATGAGGTAGGACTTTTACGAAACCTTTCTCTGAAAGGTTTTATTTGTGACTTCAATGAGGAACTAATACTTTAACTATAATATAGAAGGAGGCAATTAAATGAAAAAGTGGTTATTTACTTCTGAATCTGTAACAGAAGGACATCCAGACAAAGTATGCGATCAGATTTCAGATTCAATTCTAGATGCAATACTGGAATGTGACGAGAACGCAAGGGTGGCATGTGAGACGACGGTAACTACGGGAATGGTACTAGTAGTAGGAGAAATCACGACAAATTGCTATGTGGATATACCCAAGATTGCAAGGGAAACCATAGAAAAAATTGGATATACAAGGGCAAAGTACGGCTTTGATGCCGACACATGTGCAGTCCTCACATCGATAAATGAGCAGTCTACAGATATTGCTCTAGGTGTGGACAAGGCACTTGAACACAAAGAAGACTCAAAAGATGAACTAGATTCCATTGGGGCAGGAGATCAGGGGATGATGTTTGGGTTCGCCTGCAATGAAACGCCAGAATTGATGCCATTGCCCATATCTTTGGCACATAAATTGGCTAAAAGGCTGACTGATGTGCGAAAAGAAGGTATTTTAAGCTATTTAAGACCAGATGGCAAGACACAAGTCACAGTAGAGTACCAAGGTAACGAACCCACAAGGATTGAAAATGTGGTAGTATCTGCACAGCATTCCCCAGATGTGGAATTGGAAACAATAAGAGAGGACATTATAAAACATGTAATCATGGAAATAATACCCCATGAACTACTAGATGAAAATACAAAATATTATGTAAATCCCACAGGGAGATTCGTCATTGGCGGGCCCATGGGGGATGCAGGTTTGACGGGGAGAAAGATAATAGTTGACACCTATGGTGGCTCTGCTAGACATGGGGGAGGGGCCTTCTCGGGAAAGGACCCAACAAAAGTAGATAGGTCCGCATCCTACGCAGCTAGGTATGTGGCTAAAAACGTAGTGGCAGCAGGATTGGCTGATAAATGTGAAGTTGGTCTGGCCTATGCCATTGGAGTAGCAAAGCCCTTGTCAATTTATGTAAATACCTTTGATACAGGAAGGATATCCGACGAGGAGATAACTAAGTTGGTAAATGAACACTTTGATTTAAGACCTGCAGCTATCATCAGGGACCTAGACCTTAAAAGACCTATATACAGTCAATTGGCAGCCTATGGACATTTTGGCAGAGAGGACTTGGACCTTCCATGGGAGAAGACTGATAAGGCGGATGAACTAGCAAAATATAGGCCATAGATATTTACTCAATTAAGACGAATTCATAAATTGATTAAATAGATTCGCCTAACTTACAGATACTAAAATAATAAAAGTCCAACGTTCTCGGTTTCGTCGCATAAAGTTCTACAGCTCATTCCAATACAAAATCCTACAGCACCGAAACTCGCTACGCTCAAACATCGGCTGCTGCTTAACGGATTTTATATCTTCATTTGCTAAGAACTTTTGATGCTCCTGCAAATGTTCACTTATGGATTTTATTATTTTTCACATATGAAATACTTTGTTGTTTTAATCAATTTATCTATCTGTTAAAATACATTATTTACGATTTTAAATTTATAAGGGGGTTTTAATATGGCAAAAGTAATAATATTTGATCATCCATTAATTAAGCACAAATTGACCTTTATAAGGGACAAAAATACTGGTTCCAAAGAATTTAGGGAACTGGTGACAGAAGTTTCCCTGTTGATGGGCTACGAAGTAACTAGGGATTTCCCATTGGAAGAAATTGAAATAGAAACCCCTTTAGCTAAGATGAAAGCACATGTTATTTCAGGTAAAAAGGTAGGGCTAATACCCATACTTAGGGCAGGCCTAGGAATGGTAGATGGGATGCTTAGACTTATTCCCACAGCTAGGGTGGGACATATCGGCCTATATAGGGATCCAGAGACATTAAAACCTGTGGAATACTATTGCAAATTGCCCCAAGACATAGAGGATAGGGAGTTAATAGTATTGGACCCCATGCTTGCAACAGGTGGGTCTGCTGTGGCAGCCATAGATTTCTTGAAGGAAAAAGGGGCAAAATCCATTAGATTAGTATGTCTCATAGCTGCTCCTGAAGGGGTGAAGGCCGTAGAAGACAAACATCCAGATGTGGATATTTACGTAGCAGCCCTAGACGAAAAATTAAACGAACATGCATATATACTGCCAGGTCTAGGAGATGCTGGCGACAGGCTGTTCGGTACAAAATAACTAGAGAGGATTTAATATGGGAAATTATATTTTTGCATTTCTTACTTCAGTATTGCTATCTCTGATGTTTACGCCATTAGTAAGGAAATTGGCCATTAAGGTTGGAGCAGTAGATGTGCCAAAGGACGAAAGAAGGGTACATAAGGAGCCCATGCCCCATTTGGGAGGATTAGCCATATTTTTCTCTGTAATCATTGTCATTTTAATCTTCCTCCCCTTGGAAAAAGAGATTATATCGATGATATTTGGGGCGACTATTATAGTGATGGGCGGTATAATTGACGACTTAAAAGACCTAAGGCCTAGGTCCAAGTTTATGTTTCAAATACTGGCAGGTCTTGTACTTATATATGGGGGCGTAAGGGTAAACTTTGTCACAAATCCCTTTTCCAATAACGCTTCTTTGCTAGATTTAAGGTATCTTTCTTTGCCCATTACGCTTTTTTGGGTAGTTGGCATAACGAATACTTTAAATTTCATAGACGGTTTAGATGGTTTATCTGCAGGAGTCGCCATGATATCCAGTATTTCTTTAATGGTGGTAGCAGGTAAATTTGGATATACAAATGTAATTATTTTATCTGCTGCCATTGCAGGGGCGTGTTTAGGATTTTTGCCCTTTAATTTCAATCCAGCTAAGATTTTCATGGGCGATACAGGGGCCCTATTCCTAGGGTTTATGCTAGCTGCCATAACCATAGAAGGAGTAATGAAATCTGTAGCCACCATTGCCATAGTAGCTCCTATTTTAATACTATCCGTCCCCATATTCGATACTGCCTTTGCCATATTTAGGAGGTTAATAAACGGACAATCCATTGCATCGGCGGACAAGGGCCATTTACATCACAGGCTGCTCAACAGGGGATTTTCACAGAAAAAAGCTGTACTTATATTGTACGGTATTTCGGCGGTTTTTGGCTTATTTGCTATTTTAGTATCACAGGCTAACAGCAGGCAGGCAGTTTATCTGTCTTTAGGATTACTTGTGATTTCTGTTTTAGTGGCAAATCAACTGGGAATATTTGAAAGGAAACAGTAAGACTGGAGGAGATTATATGTTGAAAATAATGACCGTATTTGGCACCAGGCCAGAAGGTATTAAAATGGCTCCCATAGTAAAGGAGCTGGAGAAGAGAAAAGGCGTGGAAAGTATCGTATGTATTACGGCCCAACATAGGGAGATGCTGGATCAAGTTTTAGAATTATTTGAGATAAAACCCCATTACGATTTAAATATATTTAAACCGGGACAGACATTGACTGAAATAACCACAAGAGCCTTAAAAGGATTGGAAGAGGTCATCGTAAAGGAAAAGCCCGATATACTCTTAGTTCAAGGGGATACTACTACAGTTTTTGCCGGGGCATTGGCAGCGTTTTATCAAAAAGTGAAGGTTGGCCATGTGGAAGCAGGACTTCGAAGCGGCAACTTGTATTCACCATATCCAGAAGAAGCCAATAGAATGCTTACGGGAATACTGACCGACTATCACTTTGCTCCTACGGAAAGAAATAGACACAACCTTCTAAGGGAAGGGTATTCAGATGATAACATATATATTACGGGCAATACTGTAATAGATGCATTGCACTATGCCACAAAAAAGGATTACATATTCAATATAGATTTACTAAATCATCTGGACTTTAAAAACCAAAAGATAATCTTGCTTACATCCCACAGAAGGGAAAACATAGGAAAGCCTATGGAAAATATATTTACTGCCATTAAAGATATTGTAAACAAGCACATAGACGTGGAAGTTGTATTTCCCATACATTTAAACCCAAAGGTCAGGGAAATAGCCGAAGAAATTTTGGCAGGAAACAGTAGAATTCATATAATCGAGCCCTTGGACTACGAGCCCATGGCAAATCTAATGTCAAAGTCCAATATAGTAGTGACGGATTCGGGAGGACTGCAGGAGGAAGCCCCTACCTTTGGAGTGCCGGTTTTAGTAGTCAGAGAAGAAACGGAAAGGCCTGAAGGCATTGAGGCGGGAACTGCCAAGTTAATGGGTACAAGCTACGACACATTGTATAATCAATTGGATCTTTTGCTATGGGATAAAGGTGAATACGACAAAATGGCCAATGCAGTAAATCCCTACGGGGACGGTAAGGCAAGCGAAAGAATAGTTGACATATTGCTGAAAGGGTGATTTCGTGGATAAGCTAGGGGAACTTAGGGAAAGCATTGAAATGCTAGAGGACATATTGAACTATGCCTATGAAGGGTATGTATTGGTGGATCCTCAAGGCAGAATAGTAAAGATGAACTACGACAAGCTCCTGGGAATAAAAGAAGAAGACGCCATAGGAAAGCATGTGGAAGACGTCATCGAGAATACTCGTATGCATATAGTTGTAAAAACTGGACTTAAAGAAATAAGAGATGTGCAGAGAATTCAAGGTCACGATATGATAACAAATCGAATCCCCATTATAAAAGAAAACAAAATAATCGGTGCCGTGGGAACAGTACTATTTAAGGATATTAGCGACATTAAGGAATTGGCACATCAGCTTTTGGACTTACAATCGAAAATAAATAAATACAAAGGGGAAATCGAGAGAATAGAAGGTACAAAGTATTCCTTTGACAACATAATTACCATAAACCCAAAGATGGAGTATTTAAAGAAAGTAGGCAGAATGGCAGCAGAGACAAATTCTACAGTATTAATAACAGGGGAATCAGGCACAGGAAAGGAATTGTTTGCCCATGCAATCCATAGGGCTAGCTATAGAAAAGGAGAGGCTTTTATAGCCATCAACTGTGCCGCCATACCCAGGGATTTATTGGAGTCAGAGCTATTTGGATACGACAGAGGGGCATTTACTGGGGCAAAAAAAGAGGGAAAGACGGGAAAATTTGAGCACGCCTCAGGTGGGACCATATTCCTAGACGAAATAGGCAATATGCCTATGGAAATGCAGGCGAAAATCCTTAGGGTATTGGAGTCCAAGGAATTTGAAAGAATAGGAAGCAACAAAAAACTTTCCTTTGAGGCCAGGGTCATAGCTGCTACAAATGAAAATATAGAAGAAGCTATAAAAAAGGGAAGATTTAGGGAAGATTTATATTATAGGTTAAATGTAATAACCATGGAAATACCCCCTTTAAGAGATAGGATTGAAGATGTGGAACCCCTAGCTGAAAATATATTGGATTATTTACTTCATGAAATGAGACTTGGAGAAAAGGAAGTATCTCAGGAGGCAATGAGATATTTAAAGATGTATAACTGGCCAGGGAATGTAAGGGAACTGAGAAATGTATTGGAGAGGGCAATTAACTTGGCTACAGGAAAGACCATATTACCTGAACATTTACCCGAAAGGCTCTTAAATGGCATGGGGCACGTAATTGGGTATATGGAGGATATTGTACCTCTTAGAGATGTAGTTGCAGATGCAGAAGTAAATGCCATAAGGAAGGCCATTATACTTGCCAAGGGAAATAAATCTCTGGCAGCAGAAAAATTGGGCATCCATAGAACTGCATTATACAAGAAGATTGACAAGTATAAGATTAGCGATGTATAAGATTGGGTACATATTTTTAGGGAATGTAGAAGCATTACTACAGTAAAAAGAAGGTACTATGGGGCATATGTATATAATCATCTACATATGCCCCATTTATATTTTAATTTAGGTTTGTGCAGAACAATATATAAACTGTAAGAGTGAGTGTTTTCAAAGGTTTGTGGAGACAGGGCCAAAAACAGAATAATTGGCACGATAATTGCTTATATAATTAGTAGATTAAGGCGTCTAAACATCTTCTATGATAAAAAAATAATAAAACCTGCAGTCGGACATTTACAGGAGCTGTAGAACCCTATACGGCGAAGCAGATAATGTCAAAGTTTTATTATTTTGATAGATTTGTAATTCGACGCACATGTCATTAGTACAGGTTGAACAATAATATAATAAATCAAAATAAAAAATTTATAGGAGGTAGGAAAAATGAAAGAAGTTGTTATTGCATCAGCAGTTAGAACCCCTGTGGGAGCATTTGGCGGCATATTTAAGGACGTATCGGCAGTACAGCTTGGCGTAACAGCGGCGAAAGAGGCACTAAAGAGGGCAAAAATCGAACCGAATATGGTAGACGAAGTAATATTTGGCAATGTACTTCAAGCAGGTCAAGGACAAAACGTAGCTAGGCAGGTATCTATTCACTCTGGAATACCGATAGAAGTACCATCATTTACAGTAAACAAGGTATGCGGTTCAGGACTTAAGACTGTGGCTTTGGCAGCCCAAGCCATATTGGCAGGAGAATCCGATATAGTATTGGCAGGTGGTACAGAAAACATGAGCCAAGCACCATATCTTTTAAAGACATCCAGATGGGGCCAAAGAATGGGCAACGGACAAATGGAAGACTACATGGTACAAGACGGTTTGACAGATATATTCAACAATTACCATATGGGAATTACGGCAGAAAACATAGCAGAAAAATACGGATTTACTAGGGAGCAACAAGATGAGTTGTCATTTACCAGTCAAAGTAGGGCAGAGGAAGCAGTTAAAAGCGGAAGATTTAAAGATGAAATAGTTCCCGTAGAAATTCCACAGAGGAAAAAAGACCCCATAATCGCCGACACTGACGAGTATCCAAAGTTTGGCACTACAATGGAAATATTGGGGAAATTGAGACCTGCATTTAAAAAAGACGGTACAGTAACGGCAGGGAATGCATCGGGAATCAACGACGGAGCTGCAGCACTGGTTCTAATGAGCAAAGAAAAGGCAGAAGAACTTGGAATTACGCCTTTGGCTACTATAGTTTCCTACGCATCAGCGGGAGTAGATCCGTCTATCATGGGAACTGGTCCAATACCTTCAACGAAGAAGGCCTTGGAAAAAGCAAATATGACCGTTGAAGACTTGGATTTAATCGAAGCTAACGAGGCATTTGCAGCACAGGCATTATCGGTAATCGAAGAATTGAAACTAGATACTTCCATAGTAAATGTAAACGGCGGAGCCATAGCATTAGGTCACCCAATTGGAGCTTCAGGAGCAAGAATATTGACCACATTATTATATGAAATGGAAAAGAGAGATGCAAAGAAAGGTCTGGCTACTTTATGTATCGGTGGGGGACAAGGAATAGCAATGATAGTTAAACGATAAATCTGTGGCATGTCCACGCAAGGGAGGTTTTTTTATGAATAAGATAATTTCTATGGAGGAAGCCATAGCCCATGTCAAAGACGGCATGACCATCATGGTAGGTGGATTTCTAGGTTGCGGTTCACCCCATAGGTTGATAGATGCCTTAGTAGAGAAAGGCGTGAAGGACTTAACATTGATATGCAATGACTCGGGTTTTGCGGATATTGGCGTTGGAAAACTTGTAGTAAATAAACAAATAAGGAAACTAATAGCTTCTCACATCGGCACAAATAGGGAAACTGGAAACCAAATGAATGCTGGAGAAATGGAAGTAGTATTAGTTCCTCAAGGGACCTTGGCAGAGCAAGTAAGGGCAGGAGGTTCGGGACTGGGAGGTTTTTTAACACCCACAGGTGTTGGTACAGTAGTAGAAGAAGGAAAACAAAAAATTGAAATAGACGGCAAGGCATATTTATTGGAGTTACCCCTTAGGGCCGATATAGCGTTAATTGCGGGAGAGACCATAGACAAATTTGGAAACATAGTGTACTCAGGTGCTACAAGAAACTTTAACCACTTAATGGCTACTGCAGCAGATACAGTAATAGTAGAGGTGGAAGAGGTTGTTGAAGTAGGAGAACTAGATCCAAATCACGTAGTTACTCCTGGCATATTTGTGGACTATATCGTCAATGGAGGTGACAAATAGTGGATAAGAAAGAATTTATCGCAAGACGCGTTGCAAGGGAATTAAAAGATGGTGACGTAGTTAACCTAGGCATAGGATTGCCTACAATGGTAGCTAACCATGTACCAGATACTGTAAATGTATTTTTCCAATCAGAAAACGGCTTTATAGGCCTAGGACCAGCCCCAGAGGAAGGCCATGAGGACCCAAATATTGTAAATGCCGGAGCTCAATGTGTGACCATATTGCCAGGTGGAGTTTTCTTTGATTCTTCCATATCCTTTGGCATCATAAGAGGTGGCCACGTTGACATCACAGTGCTAGGTGCTCTTCAAGTAGACGAAAAGGGAAATCTAGCCAACTGGATGATACCCGGGAAAATGGTACCGGGAATGGGAGGTGCCATGGACCTAGTTACTGGAGCCAAAAAGGTAATTATTGCCATGGAACATACAGTAAAAGGAAATCACAAGATACTAAAGGAGTGCAATCTTCCCCTTACAGCAGCAGGAGAAGTAAACTTAATTGTCACTGAAATGGGAGTTTTAGAGGTTACAGAGGATGGACTACTCCTTAAAGAAATAAATCCAGAATATACTTTGGAAGAGGTTCAAGCTGCAACAGAGGCAAAATTAATAGTAGATGACAACTTAAAAGACATGGTAGTGTAGTCAATGGCCCCAATTGGGGCCATTTGTTTGTAAATTTCCAATTATAGAGAATAGTCAGCTTATTAAACTTGCAAAAACTACTGAAATTGTATATAATTATTCATGGAAACAGTAACAAAATTAATATAAATATAGAAGCAATAAAGGACTTTGTATGGAGGAAAAGATGAATGATAATGGAAAGAACAACCACAAAGATACCCTTCAAAACTTAGCTTTAATAAGTCAAATTGGCTTTTCTGTGATAACTCCTATATTATTAGGCGTTTTCATAGGTCGATTTTTGGATGAAAAGCTGAGTACGAGAGGTATTTTTTCTATTATATTCGTCATTTTTGGTGCCATTACAGGATTTATATATTTGCTAATACTGTCCACAAAGAAATTTGGAAAAAAAAACAACAAAAACCCATAATCGAAATATTAATCGAATTTATGGGAAATTTAATATATTAGGATTTTATAATCAAAGGTGGTGATTAAATGGCAAAGGAAGCGATTGAGGCTGTAAAAAGTGCAGAGGAACAGGCCAATGCGATTTTACAGGAGGCAAACCAAGCTTCCAGAGATTTAAGAAAGGAGGCTGAGTTATTAGCTGAAGAACAATACAATAAGATTATGGAGGAGGCTGATAAGGAGGCAAGGGAATTTAGAGAAAAGGCATTACAAGAAGGGGAAAATGCAGCAAAGCCTATAATAGCAAGAGGCTCAGAAGAAGCGAAAAAGCTAGGAGAAATTGCTGACGAGGATTTGAATTCGGCAGTAAATATTATTATTGAGAGGATTGTGAATGTAAATGGCAATAGTTAAAATGAGTAATTTCAGCTTATTTGCCTTTGACTCTGAAAGGGATAAACTCCTCCACCAACTCCAAAAATTTGGATACGTTCATTTTACAAGCCTCGACGACAATGAAGAATTAATCGAGGAAGGTTTAGAGGCAGTAGCCATACCGAAAAGCATTGGTGAGGTAGATGAGGAAATTTCCAAGGTTAAATATGCCATTGATTTGTTGACAAAGTACTACAAAAAAGAAACTGGAATAAAGGCCATGATAAAAGGGATGGATAATTTTAATTTTGACCAACTGGAAGACAAGGCTTCAAATATAGATTATCTACCTGTGTACCATGAGCTCAGGGAGTTATCTGCGGAACTGGACCACATTAATTCCCAGATGAAAGATTTGGGTTCGCAAAAAGATGAGTTACGCCATTGGAAAGGGCTAGAATATCCCATTGATGAACTAAAAGGATTTCAAAAGACAAAAATATTCATGGGGACCAGCCCTAAAAAAATGAAAGAAAAGTTTGACAAAGATTTGCTAAACTTGAATTTAACACATGTGGAAAATATATCTGAGGACAAAGATAATATCTATCTATTCGCCATGACTGCAAGTGAAGAAGCCGAAGAACTCAATGAAATTCTGAGAAACTGTGGATTTTCAAATATTGTTTTATCAGGTGAAAAGACCCCTAAGGAAGAGATAGAATTCATAGACGAGAGGCTAAAGGAATTGGATCATAGCAGCCAAGAGGTTAAAAGTTCCATTGATAAGTTATCTGAAAACCTTCCAGATTTCCAACTGGTGTATGAATACCTAATGAATAAAAAATTAAGGCTTATGGTATCGGAGGATTTCCTGACTACAGAAAAGGTAAATGTCATAAATGGATATATCCCATCAGATTTAAGGGAAGAGTTTGAAAAGGCAGTTAAGGAATCCCTCAAAGACGCCTATTATTTGAATATCGAAGATGCAAAAGATGATGACCCTGCAGTACCTGTGCTGTTAAAAAATTCTAGATTTGCTGAGACTTTCGAATCTCTAACTACTATGTACGCATTGCCAAGGTACAATGAAATAGACCCTACGCCTTTATTGGCTCCATTTTATCTTGCATTCTTTGGCATGATGGTAGGAGACGCAGGATATGGAATTTTAATGTTAATAGGCACACTATTAGTTTTGAAGGTTGCCAATTTGCCAAGTACCCAGGAAAAATTCATTAGATTTTTCTACTACTTGAGCTATTCTGTCATAGTATGGGGAGTAGTCTTTGGCTCGTATTTCGGCGGAGCCATACCCATTAGGGGACTTATGGACCCTGCTACCCAGTATCAGGAGCTCTTGATTATATCCATAGTCTTTGGATTGATACATCTCTTCTTTGGATTGGGAATAAGTGCCTATTTAAGTATCAGAGAGAAAAGGTATTTAGATGCATTATTTGACGTGGGATTTTGGTACATGGCAGTTGCAGGCGGTATTGTATTTTTACTAACTGCTTTGATGCCCCTTGGACCTATGATCAATACCATATCTAAATACGTCATGATAGCAGGTATGGTAGGCATTGTGCTCACTGGAGGCAGAGAATCCGAGGGCGTAGCCACTAAGACAGTAAGTGGGTTATTTAGTTTGTACGGCATTTCCAGTTATGTAGGGGACTTTGTATCCTACTCGAGGCTAATGGCCTTGGGCTTGGCAGGAGGATTTATATCCGCATCTATTAATATGATGGTGGGAATGCTCTTTAATATTGGTTTTATCGGCATAATCTTAGGAGTTGTAGTATTCCTTGGTGGACAATTGTTTAACCTATTCCTAAGTCTTTTGGGGGCTTATGTCCACACTTCTAGACTCACTTATGTGGAGTTTTTCAGTAAGTTTTACGAAGGCGGTGGGGAGTTCTTTAAAATCTTTAGAAATAAAGCCAAATATATAAATTTAAAATAAATGGAGGGAAGTACAAATGACATTTTCAGAGTTTTTAGTATCACATGGTGGAGTATTTTTCGCAGGACTTGGAATAGCCGTTGCAGTATTTTTATCTGGTATAGGTTCTGCTAAGGGTGTTGGGTTAGTTGGAGAGGCAGCATCGGGACTTATGATTGAAGAACCTGAAAAGTTTGGTAAATCCTTAGTTCTTCAACTTTTACCTGGTACACAAGGGCTTTATGGTTTTGTTATTGGATTGATGTTGTTGGGAAAACTGGACGCTTCTTTAAGTCTGGCTGAGGGACTATATCTATTTGCTGCCAGTTTACCAATTGGATTTGTTGGATGGATATCAGCCATAGCACAAGGTAAAACTGCAGCTGCAGGTATTGCAATACTTGCTAAGAATGAAGAGCAGTCAACTAAGGGTATTATTTATGCAGTAATGGTAGAGACATACGCACTTTTATCCTTTGTTATCTCTCTAATTCTAATAAATGCAGTTAGCTTCTAGATTACCTAAGGATGTGAAAAAATGTCAAATTTAGAAAATCTTGTACAAAAGATACTTGACGATGCAAATAAAAAAGCAAGTATTATAAAAGATGAGGCCGATAAGGTCAAAGATGAAATAGTAAACTCCAAGTTAAAAGAAGCCAATGAGGAGAAGAAAAGATTATTAGATAGATCTGTAAGGGAAGCTAATTTGGCAAAGGAAAGGGTAATATCTGGAGCAGAGCTGAAAGCTAGAAACGAAGTATTATTTGAAAAGCAAAAAGTAATTGAAAGAGTATTTAAATTAGCGGGAGAAAAACTTGCAAATTTAGACGAAGGCAGATATATTTCATTCCTTACGGAAACCCTAAAAGGCCTCCAACTAACTGGAGAGGAAGTTTTAGTAGTGCCTATGCATATGAGGGCCAAGGTCAAGAAACTTAAACTTCACAACAACGTATCAGACGATGAAACTGTGGAATCTGGATTTTTAATAAAAGACAAGGGCATAATCTTGAATTATACCTTTGATTCCCTAGTTGAACACTATAAAGAAGAATTAGAAACGGAAATAGCAGGTGAGCTCTTTAAAGAATAGGAGTGATTTCATGGACAGAATGGATTATATCCAAGCTGTAACTAGAACTAGAGTCCTTGAAACTAGACTCCTTTCAAGGGCCAGACTGGAAAGAATGGTAGATGCTAAGGATATGGAAGAAGTATTTAAAGTCCTAGGAGAGACCGAATATGCAAATGTCATGGGAGGGCTCACTAGAGATGAAGAATATGAGAAGATACTTTCTTCCGAGTTAAAGAGGGTCTACAAATTGATGTATGAAATAGCCAGGGACCGCGTAGTAGTGGATTTATTGGCATTGAAATACGATTACCATAATCTAAAGGTATTGATAAAGGAAAAACTTCTTCAAAGGGATTTTGAGGATATGTATATATCCATAGGGAGTATGGATTTTTCTAAGGTAAAAATGGATTATTTGGCAGGAAACTTTAGGGATATGGACCCCAAGGTGAGAGAAGCCATAGAAGAAGTGGAAAAGGACCTCGAAATAAACGAGGACCCACAAAGAATAGATATACTCTTGGACAAATACTACTTTGAACATTTATACAAATTGGCAGAAAGCACAGATATACCTTTATTTATAGATTATGTAAAGGATTTAATCGATTTAACGAATATTCGAACCCTAATTAGGGTTAAAAAACAAAATAAAGATATAAAGTTTCTGGAGGAAGTAGTAGTTCCCCATGGCAAAATAGGAAAGGACGACATAGTCCTAGCCCTAAACGACTCTACAGAGGGAATTGCTGCAAAATTTAAATCCTTTGATGTGGGGCCTGATATCAGAAAAGGACTAGAAGCATATCAGGAATCCAATCGCTTATCGGAGTTTGAAAAGCTAATGGACGACTATCTAATGGATATAAATAAACCATCTAAATTCGTGAATTTCGGGCCTGAACCCATCTTTTCCTATGTATTGGCAAAGGAAACAGAGATAAAGGCCTTGAGAATTATAATGGTATCGAAACTCAACAAGCTTTCTCCAGAAGATATTAGAGAAAGGTTGCGTGATCTATATGTATAAGGTTGCTGTAGTTGGAGACAAGGACTCAATCCTTGGCTTTAAGGCACTTGGCATAGATGCCTTTCCAGTAATAGACAAGGACGAAGCTAGGAGGATTGTGGACACCATAGCCAGAGACAATTATGGGATTATATTTATTACAGAGCAAATGGCTAGCCTAATACCTGAAACCATAGAGAGGTATAATATCGAGACAATTCCTGCAGTAATCTTAATACCTAGCAATCAAGGGACCTTAAATATAGGCATGGACAGGATAAACAAGAATGTGGAAAAAGCTGTAGGAACAAATATTTTATAAAAGGAGAGGGCTTATCTTGAAAGTAGGAAAAATAATTAAAGTATCTGGGCCCTTAGTAGTAGCTGAGGGTATGGATGAAGCTAATGTATTTGATGTGGTTCAAGTTTCAGATAATAAACTCATCGGTGAAATAATAGAGATGAGAGGGGATAAAGCCTCTATTCAAGTATATGAGGAGACAACGGGCATTGGTCCTGGAGAGCCTGTATATACTACGGGAGAGCCTCTTTCTGTAGAGCTAGGTCCTGGTCTTGTAACAGCCATGTTTGATGGAATACAAAGGCCCCTAGAATCTATCAGAGCAATAGCAGGAGACTTCCTAACTAAAGGAATTGAAATGCCTGCCCTTGACAGGGATAAGAAATGGCATTTTAACCCTACTGTAAAAGTAGGGGACGAAGTAGGAGCAGGAGACATCATAGGGACTGTAGAGGAAACAACTGTAGTGCAGCATAAGATTATGGTACCTCCAGGGGTATCAGGCAAAGTCAAATCAATAGAAGAAGGCGAATACACTGTATTAGATACAGTATGTGTAATAGAAGGCGACAAGGAACACAGCATCCAAATGATGCAAAAATGGCCTGTAAGGAAGGGCAGACCCTATGGGAGAAAGTTAAACCCAGATGAGCCATTAATTACAGGACAAAGAGTAATAGACACCTTTTTCCCTGCGGCAAAAGGTGGGACGGCAGCAGTTCCAGGCCCATTTGGTTCTGGGAAGACAGTCGTACAGCATCAGCTGGCAAAATGGGCGGATGCTGAAATAATCGTATACGTAGGCTGTGGCGAGCGGGGCAATGAAATGACAGACGTACTTATGGAGTTCCCTGAAATAAAGGACCCAAGAACTGGAGAGTCCTTGATGATGAGGACCATCCTTATAGCGAATACGTCCAATATGCCCGTTGCAGCTAGGGAAGCCTCAATATATACAGGTATAACCATAGCTGAGTACTTTAGAGATATGGGATATTCCGTAGCCATAATGGCAGACTCCACATCTAGATGGGCAGAAGCTCTAAGGGAGATGTCTGGTAGACTTGAGGAGATGCCAGGAGACGAAGGATACCCTGCTTATTTGGCTTCAAGAGCAGCAGAATTTTACGAGAGAGCAGGAAAGGTAGTATGTCTGGGAAGCGACTCAAGAGTAGGTGCCTTAACTGTAATAGGTGCCGTATCACCACCTGGTGGAGATATATCTGAGCCAGTATCCCAAGCTACCCTTAGGATAGTAAAGGTATTCTGGGGACTAGATGCCAGTCTGGCATATAGGAGGCATTTCCCAGCTATAAACTGGTTAAACTCCTATTCCCTATATCAAAACAAAGTAGATGAGTGGATGGATGGAAATATAGACAAAGAATTCTCTGAAAACAGAATAAAGGCCATGGCCCTATTGCAAGAGGAATCCAGCTTACAGGAAATTGTCAGATTAGTAGGCAGGGACTCCCTATCGGAGACAGACCAATTGAAGCTAGAGGCTTCCAAGTCAATTAGGGAAGACTTCTTGCAGCAAAATGCCTTCCACGACGAGGACACATACACGTCATTAGACAAGCAAAACCTAATGCTAAAGATGGTATTGGCGTTTTACGAAGAGGGAAGAAGGGCTTTAGGCAGCGGAGTATATCTAAGCGAGCTACTGGATCTTTCAGTAAGAGATAGAATAGCCAGGGCCAAGTATTTGTCGGAAGACAAATTATCTGACATACAAGAGATTATAGACGATATAACAAAGAGCATGGAAGAACTAATAAGCAAAGGAGGTATCCTTAATGCTTAAAGAATACAGGACAGTATCAGAGGTAGTAGGACCACTAATGATGGTAGAAGGTGTAGAAGGGGTAAAATACGAAGAATTAGTGGAGATAGAAATCCAAACAGGAGAGAAGAGAAGAGGTAGAGTTCTGGAAGTGGCAGGAGACAAAGCCATGGTACAGCTATTCGAAGGCTCCTCTGGAATAAACTTAAAGAATACTAAGGTCAGGTTTTTAGGGAAACCATTAGAGCTGGGAGTATCCTTTGACATGATAGGAAGGATATTTGACGGTTTAGGCAGACCTATAGACGACGGGCCAAAGATTATTCCAGAAAAGAGATTGGATATAAACGGCGTGCCAATGAATCCAGTGGCAAGGGACTATCCATCGGAATTTATCCAAACTGGTATTTCCGCCATAGACGGTCTAAATACCTTAGTTAGGGGACAAAAATTACCTATATTCTCAGGTTCAGGTCTTCCCCATGCGGAGCTGGCTGCACAAATCGCCAGACAGGCTAGGGTACTGGGCGAAGGAGAAAAGTTTGCCGTTGTATTTGGAGCCATGGGTATTACCTTTGAGGAAGCACAGTTTTTCATAGACGACTTCAATAGGACAGGAGCCATAGACAGGGCAGTATTGTTTATGAACCTTGCAGACGACCCAGCAATAGAGAGGATAGCAACTCCTCGTATGGTATTGACTGCCGCCGAGTATCTTGCCTATGAAAAAGATATGCACGTATTAGTAATCCTTACGGACCTTACAAACTATGCCGAGGCCCTGAGAGAAACCTCAGCAGCCAGAAAGGAAGTCCCTGGCAGAAGGGGATATCCAGGATATTTATATACTGACCTTTCTACAATTTATGAAAGGGCAGGTAGGATAAAGGGCAGATCTGGTTCCATTACCCAGATTCCAATCCTTACAATGCCTGAAGACGATATAACTCACCCTATACCAGACCTTACAGGGTATATTACAGAGGGACAAATCATATTATCCAGAGACTTGCACAAAAAAGGTATAGAGCCTCCAATAGACGTATTGCCATCTCTTTCTAGGTTAAAGGACAAGGGAATTGGCAGGGACAAAACTAGGGAGGATCATGCCGATACCATGAACCAGTTGTTTGCAGCCTATGCCTCTGGAAAGGAAGCAAGGGAACTGGCAGTCATCCTGGGAGATGCAGCATTGTCAGAGACAGATAAAGCCTTTGCCGATTTTGCCGATGAATTTGAAAAGAGATATGTAAGTCAAGGATATGTAAATAATAGACAAATCTTAGACACCCTTGAACTGGGCTGGGACCTATTGAAACTACTACCTAGGACTGAACTCAAGAGAATCAGAGACGAGTACCTAGAAAAATACCTTCCCCTAGACGACGAAGGAGCTGAAGATATTGGCTAAACTCAATGTAAAACCTACCCGAATGGAGCTAACAACCCTTAGAAGGAGATTGGTTACTGCAAAGAGAGGTCACAAGCTCTTGAAGGATAAGCAGGATGAGTTGATGAGAAGGTTTATTGAAATGATTAGGAAAAACAAAAGCCTAAGGGAAGATGTGGAGAAAGAATTACACGGTTCTTTTCAAGAATTTTTGCTTGCCAGTGCAGTGATGTCTCCAGAAATATTGGAGCAGGCAGTGGCATACCCAAAAGAAAGCATATCCGTAGACATAAAAAAGAAAAATATAATGAGTGTCAATGTCCCCGCCATGAATTTCATCAGGAAACTGGAGGGGGACGAAGGCAGTATTTATCCCTATGGATTTGCCCAGACTTCATCTGAGCTGGACGATGCTATTTCAAAGCTATACGACATATTGCCAAAGCTTTTGTCCTTAGCTGAAATAGAAAAGGCAACTCAGCTGATGGCCGATGAAATCGAAAAGACAAGAAGAAGGGTAAATGCCCTGGAATACAGGACTATACCCGATCTTGAGGAGACCATTAGGTATATCAGGATGAAATTAGACGAAAGCGAAAGGTCATCTATTACAAGGCTAATGAAGGTTAAGGATATTATTCATAAAGAAGCATAAAAATTTTATATTAGGTATAAAAAGTGCCCTCCTTTGGTAATACTTTTATCATAGGGAAAGGGCACTTTCTTAAATTAAATGTTTTGTCCCCCTTTACATTTTTTAGGGAAGCCCTTTCCTTAAAAATACAAGGAGGGATTGGGATGAAAAAAATACTTATATTGGCAATCATAATAATGTTATTAATACCTACATTTACATCTGCTGGAAAGAAATATACTGAGGAAGAGATTTTACTTGGGATGATGAGAGAAGTAAAGGGAGAGTTTTTAGAAGGGGAACTAAACATAGGCGGGACACTGCTGGATAGATTTATTGGAGAAAGGGAAATAAATCGGTTGGGGGACAAGATTAAGGAGAGCTTAGGGGTACTGGGAAATGAAATTGGGCCAAATCAGAAGGATTTATTTTTAGATGGAAAATACTTTTTGAAAGAGGAAATCTATGAGGAGGATTTTAATCACTTAGCCATATATGGATACCACGAAGAGGAAAATCCAATTACCATAATAATCTCGTCTTTTCTAAATTCCCAAGCAAATATTGGAGAAACGACTCTTTTTATAAATGTAATAAAAGATGATGCAAATTTTAATATAAATGGTATAATAGATAAAATAGAAAATATATTTCACGATTTTCATAAAACAGCAGAATTTACCACATGTATTATTGGAACCATAGAAGGAAAGGTAAATTCAAATCATATGGAATGGTATGGAAACAAGGCTACAAAAAAGTACAGGGGTAAAATTGTGGAAAAATACGTGGACCATCTTATGTCCAGCTTTACCATATATACTCCCCTAATAGAAAATCATATATTTTCCTATGAGAAAAAGGTTAATTTAAACATGGCAATAAGGTATAATGAATACGAAGACAAAACTTATATTTGGATAGGAACGCCAATTATCACCGTGGGATACTAAAATTAGGAGGAGATATATTTGAGCAATATAATGGTGGAAAAGAGCCCGCCCCTTAAGGGAAGAGTCAAAGTTTCAGGTGCAAAGAACTCAGCTCTTCCAATATTGGCAGCATCTATTTTAGGTACTGAAGACATAATATTAGAAGATGTGCCAAATCTGAAGGACATCGAGGTAATGGGCGAGGTACTCACATCTCTAGGGGCAAAAGTAGAAAAGTTAGATAAGGGAATTATAAAGATAAATTCATCCAATATAAATAATTACGAGACGAGATACGAGCTAATGAGCAAGATGAGGGCATCTTTTCTAGTTATGGGACCGTTGTTGACGAGGTTGGGGAAGACTAAAACTTCCTTGCCTGGAGGATGTGCCATAGGCACTAGGCCAATAGATTTACATCTCAAAGGATTTAAGGCACTAGGTGCCATAATAGACACAGATCACGGCAATATAGGTGCCAGTGCAGAGGAACTCGTTGGGAGTAAAATCTATCTGGACTTCCCATCAGTTGGAGCTACAGAAAACATTATAATGGCAGCTACCATGGCAAAGGGCGAAACTATCATAGACAACGCCGCTATGGAACCAGAAATCGTAGATTTATCCAATTTTTTAAGCAAGATGGGTGCCAACATCAAAGGTGCAGGTACATCTACCATTAGAATTAAGGGAGTTGAAAGATTAGGCGGGGCGACCCATTCCATTATTCCCGACAGGATAGAGGCGGGGACATTTATGGTAGCGGCTGCCATTACAGGTGGAGACGTAATAGTGGAAAACATCATTGCAAGTCATATAAAGCCCATCATAGCCAAACTAAAGGAAACAGGCTGTACAGTTATTGAAAATGACGACAGCATAAGGGTCATAGGGACTAAAAATTTAAAGGCAATAGATATAAAGACATTGCCCTATCCAGGTTTTCCAACGGATATGCAGGCTCAGTTTATGGCGTTGATGAATATGTGCGAAGGCACATCTGTAGTCATAGAAACCGTATTTGAAAATAGATTTATGCATGTGGATGAATTGAAGAGAATGGGTGCAGATATTAAAATAGACGGTAGGTCCGCAATTATCCAAGGAGTTAATAGTTTGACTGCTGCACCAGTAAAGGCAACAGATTTAAGGGCAGGTGCCGCATTGGTATTGGCGGGGCTTGTAGCTGACGGAGTTACGGAAATAGGCAATATCTACCACATCGATAGGGGTTATGACAGTATCGAAGAAAAGTTTACAAATTTAGGAGCAAAAATATATAGGAAGTAAAATACGCCTTGGCAGATGCCGAGGTTTTTTTATTTTTTGTCAAAATACAAACTCTATCATATTTTCTTTTTATTTTCATATTATTATATGAGGGGAGAGCTAGCATGTTTACCCGAGGTCAATATGTTATTCATTTAGACTAAATTCATAAATTGATTAAATAGATTTGCCTAGTTTACAGATACTAAAATAATAAAAGTCCAACGTTCACGGTTTCGTCGCATAAAGTTCTACAGCTCATTCCAATACAAAATCCTAGCACCGAAACTCGCT
>Ga0265293_10000497_pt1 | contig 93541 bp, 85 predicted proteins | sample Munlanlewell138R_FD_192505 | JGI IMG/M metagenome (GOLD analysis project Ga0265293, IMG submission 192505) | Leachate microbial communities from a municipal landfill in Southern Ontario, Canada - Leachate well 138R | ecosystem: Engineered > Solid waste > Landfill > Unclassified | place: Canada... | reverse complement strand
ATCGTGGGCTGGCCAAGAACGCCGCTCATCTGAACACCCTCATGGGGCTGGTGAATTTGAAGCTCGCCGCCAAACGATTGATGCCCTTGCAGGGCAGTGGTGCGTCCATTGCATGAGAATGGGCCGGGAAACGGTCCAATCCGGCCGTAAAACGCCGGCCAGATTGCCATATCGTGAAATTCGGTGTCCGATTTCGATCGGATCTGATGATGTGGCAACCATCTGTAGCTCATCGCGTTTTGCTCAGCGTTTCCCTAGACACATTTGGCGATGCGCTGCGAGGGAGCGTCCGCACCCTATTCGCTCATGGCAGGGGCATGACGCTGGACGACTACCGCTTACTTCTGGCGGAAAGAGAGGCAGCCAGGGCAAGCATGGCCGCTCTGGCCCGATATGCAGATGTTCTTTGCACCCTGAGTGCAACAGGGCCCGCTCCGAGTATGAACAGCCCGGCGAATCATGACCCCTCCCTCCCCTACGGCGTCACGGGCTCGTTCGGCTTCAACGTCGCGGTGTCGCTACTTGGCGTTCCTGCAATTTCCTTGCCCCTGCTGTCTATCGACGGCATGCCAGTTGGCATTCAAGTCATCGGCCAAATGCATCAGGACGAGTATATTTCCCGGATTTCCCAATGGATCGTCAATCACATTGACCCTATCACCATAGGACAGCCGGGCTGAAAGCCGCCGGGACGACGTGCTGCGCCATTTCGACGCCGCGGAAGTGACCGTGGGGCCCGTCATGCGCGCGTCCCAGTTGCTGACCGATCCTTTCTTGATCGGCCGCCAATCACTGGTCGGCATGCCGGACCCGGGCGCCGGCGTGCTGCCGATGCACAACGTCGTACCACGCCTATCGCACACGCCGGGTGGCCTGTGCGACGCCGCTCCCGCTCTGGGCCAACACACCCGGGAGCTGCTGGGCGAACTCGGCCTCTCGCCCGACGACATCGAAACCCTCTTCCAGGAAGGCGTCGCAGCATGAGCGCGCTGGGCCGCCTCAAGCGAGGCAGCGGTTCTCTGGAGCCGAAGGCTCCCCCGACTGGTGGGTCGATCATCCGCCCCGCCTCGTTCTGCGGCGTCTACGCTCTCAAGCCCACCTGGGGCATCGTCGGCCGCGATGGCTCGAAAACCTATTCGACCACTCTTGACACCATCGGCTGGTACGGCCGCGGCGCCGAAGACCTCGCCTTGCTATACGAGGTGTTCGATCGGCAACCGCAAGCGGTGCGGCCCTTTGATCTCTCAAAGGCGCGCATCGCGGTCTGCCGCACGCCCGTGTGGCATCACGCGGGCGAGGCCACCATCAATGCCCTGTCGCGCGCCACGGCGGTGCTGCGCGAGGCCGGCGCGGAAATCACCGAACTCGAGCTTCCCGCACCTTTCGAACAGCTGATCGACTGCCAGGTCTTGATCATGCGCTCGGAAGGCCAGGCGTCTTTTCTGCCCGAATACATGACGGCCCTGGAGCGGCTGCATTCCACGCTACGCGAGCAAGTCGAGAACGTCGACGGTTATACCCGCGAAGGGCTGTGCCAAGCCTACGACACCGCGGCCCGCTGCCGCATGGCGTTCGATCCATTGGCGGCGCCCTACGATTGCGTCCGTACACCAAGCACGATCGGCGAGGCCACCCTTGGCCTGGCCGCCACTGGCGAACCGATTTTCAACGCCATGTGGACTCTGTTGCATGTGCCGTGCTTGACTTCCTCCCCTCCCTCTCGCTGAAGCTCGTCGCCCGCAGGCGAAAAGGCAGGGGATTCCTACCGTGTTCAGCCCGGACGGGCTGACTCACCTCGGTGGGTTCCTGCTGCTGGCGGCCTGACTGCGCCACTCACTTCACAGGCGAACCGGGCGTGTCCCGCCCTTAACACATTGATCGCGCCGACCCGATCGGCGTTGTCCTCGAAACCACAGTCGACGCACCGGAATTGTGCCTGCGTTTGCCGATTGTTCGCCGAGACATGGTCGCAGCACGGACATGTCTGACTGGTGTACTGCGACGGCACGGCAATGAGATAACCGCCGTTCCACGACAGCTTGTAGTCCAGTTGGCGACGGAACTCGAACCAGCCTTGATCGAGAATGGCTTTGTTCAGGCCGGACTTGGCCCGAACGTTTGTTCCCGGCTGCTCGGTTGTTCCTGCCGCCGACTGGCTCATGTTGCGTACCTGCAAGTCCTCGATACATACTATCGCGTGGTTCTGGCTGATCGTGGTCGTGGCTTTGTGCAGGTAGTCGCGGCGGGCATTGCCGATACGGGAATGGAGACGCTGGACACGGGCGCGGGCCTTCTTCCAGTTGTGGCTGAATTTCACCTTGCGGCTCATGGCCTGCTGGGCTTTGCCCAGAGCCGTTTCGTGCCGTTTGAAGCTGTTGAGCGGTTCGAGATGGGAGCCGTCCGAGAGCGTGGCGAAGCGGGCGATGCCCATATCGATGCCCACCGCCGTGGTGGACCGCGGCACGGGCTGTTCGACCTCGCGCTCGGTCTGGATGCTCACGAACCACTTGCCGCCTGACAGGCTCACGGTGACATTCTTCACCGTGCCCAGCACTGCCCGGCTGTTGCGGTAGCGCAGCCAGCCCAGCTTGGGCAGGAAGAGGCGGCTGTTGCCCTGATCGAGCTTGATCTGTTTTGGATCGGGGTAGCGGAAGCTGTCGGACTGGCCTTTCTTCTTGAAGCGTGGGAAGTTGGCGCGTTTGGCAAAGAAATTCTTGTAGGCCCGCTCCAAGTCCTTGAGCGCATGCTGCAGCGGATGCACGGGCGCATCCTTGAGCCACGGCGTTTCCCTGCCGTTGCGCCAGGCGGTCAGTTCCTTGGCCATTGCCACGTAGCCGATGAACTTGCCGCCGGCTTCATGGTTGGCTTTTTGCAGCGCCAGTGCCTTGTTGTAAACGAAGCGGCACGAGCCAGCGAAACGCGCCATCTGGCGCGCTTGCTGGCCGTCTGGCCGCAGTTCGTATTTGAAGGCTTGGAGGCGCCGCATGGCTCGAGTTCTGGTTATTTATACAGCATGCAGTATAGGACGGCTACGCCGTCCGCGCTATCCTTCCCCGCCCTAAAGAGGGCGAGGTTTGTCGCGCATCCGATCAAGGCCGGCAAGATCAAGGCCCTGGGAGTCACGCAGCGCGAGCGCTATCCCGGCCTGCCCGACGTGCCCGCCATCAATGAGTTTCTGCCCGGCTTCGAGATGACCTCCTGGCTCGGTTTCTTCGCGCCCGCTGGGCTTCCGCCCCCATTGCTGGACACCATCAGCCAGTCGATGCGGGCGGCCTTGCAGGAACCCAAGACGGTGGCACAGTTGGCCGAGCTTGGCCTGATGGTGGAAGCGAACGAGCCCCAGGCCTTTGCGACCCAACAAAAAGAGGCTTTCGCCAGCCGCGGCGAGCTGATCCGGGCAAACGGCATCCGCGCCGACTGAGGCGCGAGAACGGCGGAGTCGCTACCTGACGGTTTGCGACTTCCAGTTCGCCACGCGCGCCACCACGTACATGGCCACGACGCTGAAGGTGAACATCGCAAGGTCGACCCATTTTGGCCGCTCGGGCGTGCTTTCGCCAAAAACCGCCAAGGCCATCAGCACGATGACCAAATGGGCACTGAACACCAGAAGTGATGCCGAGCCCATGACTTCCAGGGGCCTGATGCGTGGCAGATGTGCCGTGAGCCACGCCCCATAGTGGAGCAATACGGCCACCCAGGCCAGGAAGTTGAACAAGCGCAGGGGCGCGAGATGCCATTTATCGGCTATCTGGTTCCAGGGGTTTTCGCCCGGAAAGGGTGCCAAGCCGGTCGTGAAGCGCCAGATGATGAAGGTCACGACCACCAGCAGCGCCGCGCGGCCCAGCCAATCGGGCAAGGGCCACCGCTCGCCGATGGGCACCCGGGCATGGTATGAACCCAGGGCCATACCCAGCACCCATAGCAATTGCCAGGCGAAAGTCTCGAAAGCACCGGTCTCGTTGAAGGGCACCGGCAGCCCGGTGAGCGCGACGGTAGCGTCGTAAATCACCCTGGAGAGGCCCAGTTGCGCCCCCGCCCACAAGAGCACGCTCGACACCAGGACAAGGCGCCAGCCACGCTGCAACGCATACGCCAGCACCCATGGGCTGACCAGCATATACGTAATGTACATCGGCAGAATATCGAGCAACGGCGGGTTGTAGATCATCAGCAAGGATGTCCACAGACCCGTCAGCGGCGCCTGCAGATAAAACGACATGAGGTTGGTGGCCGCCGGTTGCTCGAACTTGACATCGAGCGCGGCGATCACCGTGAACAAGAACAGCAGACAGGCAACCTGGCACGCATAGATCAGGCGGGTCCGCTTCCAGAAGGTGCGTTTCATCGCCGCCATGCCGTCGCGCGCCGCGCGCCTCGTATAAACCAGGCCGGCCATATAGGCCGACAGAAATACAAAGCCCTCCGCGGCGGAAACAAAACCGAACGACTGGCTGGTGGGGACGCCGAACCAGGTCGGTAGATGGGTCGACGTCATCAAGACGAGGAAAAGGCCTCGCAGGGCGTCCAGGTGGGTTTGTCGGGCAGCGCTGGAGTCGAGCGCGGGTCGTACGGCGGCGCCGCACGCGGCGGTGACAGGAGGCGGAAGGCTGGCGGCGCGAGGCTTGAGGTCCATGACAGGAGGTGCCTGAAGAGGCATTCCGGCCCCGGACCGGAATTGCTCATGGGCACGAGCCGCGTCGGCGCGGCAGGGAAGATACTTATAGGGACCCCGGGGCGCCGCCCCAAGTTCCTGCTGGCGGCCCGGCCTCCCGGTGCCCGGTGGGTTTCCCGGCGGCCGGGCGACCGTTCAAGCGGGATAGAGGGCGCCCAGCACCCGTGGCCCGGCCGCGCCGGTCACCGCCGTGACATTACCCGGCAGCTTCAGGAGATGGGCGCGGGCCAGCCATGCGAAAGCCAGGGCCTCCACCTGCTGCGGCGGCACGCCCAGCGCCGCCGTACTTTGTAGGGCGCAGTCCGGCAAATACCTTGCCAGCGCCGCCATCAGCACGGGGTTGGCCGCGCCTCCGCCGCAGACATACACCTCGCGCGCCCCAGCCGCCGTCTGCCGGATGGCCTCGGCGGCGCTGCGCGCCGTCAGCTCCAGCAAGGTGGCCTGCACATCGGCGGGAGTCACGGCACCATGCCGCCGTTCGTAGTCGGCGAGGCGCTCGTCCAGCCAACCCACATGAAAACGATCACGGCCGGTGGACTTGGGCGGCGGTGCGGCAAACCAGGGCTCGCTGTCGTAGAGAAAGGCGCACAGCGCTTGCCGCGGCTGCCCGCTGGCGGCCCAGGCGCCATCGCGATCGAAGGGCAGGCCCAGATGGCGCTGGCACCATAGATCGAGCAGCATATTGGCCGGACCGGTATCGAAGCCGCCCACCTCGGCCGCTCCGGTGGGCGACGCCCGCCCCGGCAGCAGGCTGACGTTGGCGATGCCACCCAGATTGAGCAACACGCGCGGGCCCTCGCCCGCAAATACCGCCTGGTGAAAGGCGGGAACAAGAGGCGCACCCTGGCCGCCCGCCGCCACGTCGCGCGACCGAAAATCGGCGACCACCGCGATGCCGGCGCGCTCGGCCAGGCGTGCCGGCGCGTTGAGCTGCCAGGTATAGCCCTCTTCGGGAGCATGCCGCACCGTCTGGCCGTGTGCGCCCACCGCGCCGATGTCGGCCGGCGCCAGGCCCGCCGCCCGCAGGACGGCGACGACGACATCGGCGTAGAGGTCGGCAAGGGCGTTGGCCGCCAAGGCGGCCCGGCGCAATTCGTCGTTGCCCGGGCGGTTGAGCGCCAGGAACTCATCGCGCAGGCTTCGCGGCAGCGGTAAGCTGGCATGAGTCAGGACACGCGCTCTCCCCTCGTCGGGGAAGCGGGCCAGGATGCCATCGACGGCATCGAGACTGGTGCCAGACATCAGGCCGATGCAATACATCGCCGGACCTCAGGTGACGCAAAGCCGCTTCGCCTAGCGGCCGAAGCGGCTTTGCCCCGGTTCGTCAGGGCCTGTGGCGCCGTCATTCGGGGCCGGGCCGCGGCCGGAAGACCGAGGCCCGCGCGGAATCGGGGAGCCGTAAGCCATGCCCGGGCTCAGCTGGCGCCGGCCTCGCCCGACACCTCGAGGGCTGCCTGCTCGCTATCGCGCAGCGCTTCCTGATCTACCTGCAAAGCGGTGAGCATGGCCAGATGGCCCTGGAAGGTAGCCGCGTGGGCGTGGAAACGCTGCAGCATGTCGCCTTCGAGCGAGCGGGCCACCGGAATGTCGGCCGACTGCGGATCGATCGGGTTGCCCGCCACGCGGAACTCGTAGTGCAAGTGCGGCCCCGTGGCCATGCCGGTGGCGCCCACATATCCGATGACGTCGCCCTGGCTGACCTTGCTGCCACGGCTCACGCCCTTGGCGAAGCGGCTCATGTGCGCATACAGCGTGGTGTACTTGCCATGGTGCTTGAGGACGATCGTATTACCGTAACCACGCTGGCTGCCGACGGATTCGACCACGCCGTCGGCGGTGGCGCGAATGGGGGTGCCGGTGGGGGCGGCGTAGTCGATTCCCTTGTGTCCGCGCATGGTGTTGAGCACGGGGTGCCGGCGCAGGCCGAAGCCGGAGCTCACCCGGGTGAATTCCAGCGGCACGCGCAGGAACGCCCGGCGATTGCTGCTGCCGTCGAAGGCGTAATAGCCGCCGGAGGCGCCCGCCTGTTCGGGATCGAACCAGACCGCCTGGTGGGCCTTGCCGTTATTCACGAATTCGAGCGCAAGCACCCGGCCGGCGCGGGTGTTCATGCCGTTGCTGGTGTAGGTTTCGTAGACGACGCGGAATTGATCGCCGGAACGCAGGTCGCGGAAGAAATCGATATCGCTGGACAGGATATCGACCATCTGCAGCGTGATGTGATAGGGCACGCCGGCGGCGTCGGTGGCACCGAACAGCGAGCTGCGGATGGTGCCCACGCCGACCTTGATGTGGCGCTCGGCCGGGATGGATTGTTCCTCGGCGACAAAACCCTCTGGCGTGCGAAGGACTTCCAGCAACTGCTGCACGACCTTGCCGTCGGACTCGGTGCCAGGGGTATGGACGTAGCGCATCCACTGCAACTGGCCGCTGTCGTCGGTGGCCACCTGCACCGCACGGCCCGGATACAGCTTATAGATGCTGCGGGCGCCGGAGTCCTGCACCAGGAAGCGCTGCAGTTCGCCATCGCGCACGCCCAAGCGCGACAGCATGCTGGCGACGGAATCGCCCTGCTGGATGCGTTCTTCGAAGATGTAGAGATCGGAAAGGGAGGAATCCGGACTGGCCTGGAGGGGCTGCGGGAGGGGAAGAGTCTGGGCGATGTGCTCGACCGTGGGCATGGGCTCGGCCACGTTTTGGGATACCATTCCCACCGCGGCCGCGGCACCAAACAGCCCCACGGCCGCCACGATCAGAAAGCGCTGGGCAAAGCCCGTCTTTCGTGCGCTGGCTGGCCTGGCTGCAAAAGGCATGCGTAGGACACCTGAAAAAAGGTTGATACAAGACACCGGCACCCCCCGCGAATGACGGGGATGCGCTCTCAGGGACTACCGGCGGATAGACAGAAGGCCGCAGACAAGAAAGCCGGCGGCCGAGGTGAATTCGGGGTCACTTAATAAACTACGCGAAGAATCCTGCAAAACCGCCTGATTTTCAAGGCATTTTTGCAATCTCTCACAAATTTCCTTTCCAAGAGTATATCGAATGTCCGAGCCGCAAATCCAGCCCCTGCCGCTCACCCCCGAGGTCGAGGCCGACCTGGCGGTGGTCAAGCGGGGTTGCGACGAACTTCTCGTCGAAGCCGAATTCGCGCAAAAGCTGGCGCGCAGCCGCGCCACCGGCAAGCCGCTGCGCATCAAACTGGGGCTGGATCCCACGGCGCCCGACATCCATCTCGGACATACCGTCGTTCTCAACAAGCTGCGCCAATTGCAGGATCTCGGCCATACCGTGATCTTCCTGATCGGCGACTTTACTTCGTTGATCGGCGACCCCAGCGGCCGCAACGCCACCCGGCCGCCGCTGACGCGCGAACAGATCACCGCCAACGCCGAGACCTACTACGCCCAGGCCAGCCTGGTGCTCGACCCGGCCCGCACCGAGATCCGCTACAACTCCGAATGGTCGGACGCCCTGGGCGCACGCGGCATCATCCAGCTCGCCTCACGCTATACCGTGGCGCGCATGCTCGAGCGCGAAGATTTTACCAAGCGCTATCGCGGCGGCGTCCCCATCTCCGTGCATGAATTCCTGTATCCCCTGATGCAGGGCTACGATTCGGTCGCGCTGCAGTCGGATCTGGAGCTCGGCGGCACCGACCAGAAGTTCAATCTGCTCGTCGGACGCGAACTGCAGAAGGAATACGGCCAGGAGCCGCAGTGCGTGCTCACGATGCCGCTGCTGGTGGGGCTCGACGGCGTCGAGAAAATGTCGAAGTCGAAGAACAACTACATCGGGATTTCCGAGCCGGCCGACGCCATGTTCGGCAAGCTGATGTCGATTTCCGACGACCTCATGTGGACGTACTTCGAGCTGCTCTCGCTGCGCCCCATGGCCGAGATCGAAGGCTTTCGCCGCGACACCCAGGGCGGACGCAACCCGCGCGACATCAAGGTGCTGCTTGCCCAGGAAATCGTCACCCGCTTCCATAGCCAGGCCGCCGCCGAGCAGGCGCTGGCGAACTTCGAGGCCCGTTTTCGCGACGGCGCCATCCCCGACGACCTTCCGGAAGTCCAGCTCACGGGCGCCCCCATGGGCATCCTGCACGTGCTGCGCCAGGCCGGGCTATGCGCCTCCGGTGCCGAGGCGCAGCGCAACGTCGAACAAGGGGGCGTCAAGATCGACGGCCGGAAGATTGAAGACAAAAGCACGGTGTTGTCTGCCGGCACCTATGTGGTACAAGTCGGGAAGCGCAAGTTTGCCCGCGTCCAACTAAGCTGACGACGCGTTCCGGCGCCCGGCCTTCTACCCTCGGCCACGGCGCCCGCCATCCTGACTTTACCGGAGTACGTCATGAAGATCTGCAGCCTCTCGTTCACCGACGGCCAGCCTATCCCGGCGCGCTATGCCTTCTGCAAAATCGATCCCAAAACGCGCGTCGCCATGTCGGACAACCAGAACCCCCATCTGTCCTGGTCCGACCTGCCCGAAGGTACACAGTCGCTGGCGGTCATCTGCCACGACCCCGACGTGCCCAGCAAGCCCGACGACGTCAACCAGGAAGACCGCGAGATCCCGGCCGACCTGCCCCGCGTGTCGTTCTTCCACTGGGTCCTGGTCAACCTCGATCCCGAGCACGAAGAGATCGCAGAGGGCGCCTTCAGCCACGGCGTCACGTCGCGCGGCAAGGGCGGCCCCATCGCGCCGCTGGAGGCCCAACAGGGCATCAACGACTACACGCAATGGTTCGCCAGCGATCGCGACATGAGCGGCGACTACTACGGCTACGATGGCCCGTGCCCGCCCTGGAACGACGCCATTCTGCACCGCTACGTGTTCACGATCTATGCGCTGTCCGTTCCCAGCCTGGAGCTGGGTGAGCGCTTCACCGGGCAGGACGTGCTGACGGCCATGGAGGGCAAGATCCTGGCGCAGGACAGCCTGACCGGCACCTATACGCTCAATCCGCGGCTGGCGCCGACTTCCATTGCGGAGCCGATCTAAGGCCGCGCCACGGTCCGGGGCCACGCTCCTCAACGCCGTTCCCGCAACTACGCCACTTCACGATCCCGCCGCCCCCCAGGGCGGCGGCGTGCGACAAGGCCCCCCAGGCCATCGCCCCTTTCCCATCCTCTCGGTCGCCCATGCTGGGCTCCCCTCCCTACCCGCGCTTGACAAATAAGATGTTCGCACCATAATCTTGTTGTTATCACAACAAAAATAAAGCCCGTATCCGGAGTCTCGTACCGGCTCCGCCTGCAGTCTTTAAAACACCGCCACCGCGGCCTCTGTCCCTCATCCGATCGGGCCGTTCAACCCGGGCAATGCTCCAGCGCCAACGTCGGCAGGCCTGCGAAACTCTCGAACCCATTCCGTATCGCCCAAGTTCCAAGTCGATAGCCCATTTGTTGTCAAGACAATGAGATAGCAATCCATACACCAAACCAGCGTCGCCGACTCACGGCCCTGCCGAAGGCGGCCAGCGCCGGACCTAGCCGAACGGCAGGCTTTTTCTTTGCATTCAATCACCCGCATTGCCCCCGCAATGCCTCGTTTCACTACAGGAGGATCTCATGAAGAACACGAAATGGGCGGCGCGCCTGGCCGCGCTCATGCTGAGCGGCTTCGCCCTGGGCTCGGCACAGGCCGCAACCTACTCGGAGCAACCCGTCAGGCTGATCGTTCCCTATTCGGCGGGGGGCTCCATCGACACTATCGCGCGCGCGGCGGCCCGCGAAATGTCACGCCAAGGCGGTGGCAACTTCATTGTCGAGAACCGGCCCGGAGCCTCGGGCAACATCGGCACCCGCACCGTGGTGGACGCCATCCCCGACGGCAACACACTCCTCGTCGCGCCGGACAACGTGTTCACCGTGAATCCCCATTTGTTCGATACCATGGGCTTCGATCCGATCAACGATCTGACGCCGGTATGGGAAATGGCCCGGCTCGTGCTGGTCATCGCCGTCCATGAAAGCCTCCCCGTGAAGTCGATACCCGAGCTCATCGACTATGCCAAGTCCAAACCCGACGAACTCGGTATCGCCACCGCCGGGGACGGCACCCCGCATCATCTCGTTGCCGAAATGTTCCAAAAAATGGCCGGTGTCGAGCTGATTCATGTGCCTTACAAAGGCGGTGCGCCCGCCATCGCGGATGCGGCGGCGGGGCACGTCCCTATCGTAGTAGGCGGCCTGTCGGTGATCCAGCCTCATGTCGACTCCGGCAGGCTGCGCGTTCTGGCCGTCACGCAGTCCGAGCGCTCGCCCCAGAGCCCGGATATTCCCGCCGTGGCCGAATCCCTGCCCGGCTTCGACATTTCGTCGTGGATCGGCATGTTCGCTCCCTTGAACATGCCGCAAGCCAAGCTGGACGCGCTGAGGGACTTGCTGGAGAGGTCCATGTCGTCCGACGAGCTCGAGAAAGTCATGATCACCAACGGGATCGATCCCATCGCCGAACAACCCGAAGATTTCCGGGCCCGGATCCAGGCGGAATCGGATGTCAACCGCAAGCTGCTCTCCGCTATCGACGTCAAGCGCTGATGACCGCTCCGCGGTTCCCGGGTGCGCGGCCCGATCGGCCAGCGGGTTCCGGGGAGTAAGCCCGCCCCCGCTCTTACGCCTTTTTGGGAGCATAATCAGATAAACTGGTGTGTTTTCGCCGGATTATCCCCGCAGGAGCCCCCCATGTTCGACCGCAACCGCACCATCGCCCAGACCGATCCGGACGTCTGGGCCGCCATCCAGCAAGAAAATACCCGCCAAGAGCAGCACATCGAGCTAATCGCCTCCGAGAACTACACCAGCCCTGCCGTGATGCAGGCGCAAGGCACCCAGCTCACCAATAAGTACGCCGAGGGTTATCCAGGCAAGCGGTATTACGGCGGTTGCGAGTACGTGGATATCGTGGAACAGCTCGCCATCGACCGGCTCAAGCAGCTGTTCGGCGCCGAGGCGGCCAACGTGCAGCCCAACTCGGGCTCGCAGGCCAACCAGGCCGTGTACATGGCCGTGCTTCAGCCGGGCGATACCGTGCTGGGCATGAGCCTGGCCGAGGGGGGCCACCTCACGCACGGTTCGCCGGTCAACGCCTCGGGCAAGCTCTACAACTTCGTCTCCTACGGCCTCAACGCCCAGGAGGAGATCGACTACGACCAGCTCGAGCGGCTGGCCGCCGAGCACAAGCCCAAGATGATCGTGGGCGGCGCCTCGGCCTATGCGTTGCGCATCGATTTCGAGCGCATGGCTCGTATCGCGCGCGAGCACGGCGCCTATTTCATGGTCGATATCGCCCACTATGCGGGGCTGGTGGCGGGCGGCGCCTACCCCAACCCGGTGCCGCATGCCGACTTCGTTACCTCCACCACCCACAAGTCGCTGCGCGGCCCGCGCGGCGGCGTGATCATGATGCGGGCCGAGCACGAGAAGATCATCAATTCGGCGATCTTCCCCGGTATCCAGGGTGGTCCGCTGATGCATGTGATCGCCGCCAAGGCGGTGGCCTTCCAGGAGGCCCTGCAGCCCGAGTTCAAGGACTATGCGCAGCAGGTGGCGCGCAACGCCCAGGCCTTGGCCGCGGCGCTCATCGAACGCGGCCTGCGCATCGTGTCGGGCCGCACCGAAAGCCATGTCATGCTGGTCGATCTCCGCCCCAAGGGCATCACCGGCAAGGAAGCCGAGGCGGTGCTGGGCCAGGCGCATATCACCACCAATAAAAACGCCATCCCCAATGATCCCGAGAAGCCCTTCGTCACCAGCGGCATCCGGGTGGGCACGCCGGCCATGACCACTCGCGGCTTCCGCGAGGCCGAAGCCACGCGCACCGGCCATCTGATCGCCGATGTGCTCGATAATCCCCGCGATGAGGCGAACATCGCCAAGGTGCGTGAGCAGGTCGATGCGCTCACCCGCCAATTTCCGGTATATGGCGGCTAAAACCCCTGCCGTCCCGCACCGCCGGTTCCGCCAGCAGGCGGATCGGCGGCACCGGGACACGGGTGCCCGAACCGTTGCGCAGGTGCCCAATGAGATGCCCCTTCTGTAGCCATCCCGATACCCAGGTCGTCGAAACCCGCACCTACGATGAAGGCGACGCCCTGCGACGCCGCCGGCGCTGCCAGGCCTGTGATCGCCGCTTCACCACTTATGAGCGGGCCGAGATCGCCATGCCGGTGGTCGTCAAGCGCAACGGCAATCGCAGCGATTACGACCCGGCCAAACTGCGCGCCAGCTTCAACCTCGCACTGCGCAAACGTCCCGTCAGCACCGAACACGTCGAGACCGCCGTCGAGCGCATCGAAGAAACCCTACGCACCCTGGGGGAGCGGGAGGTATCGTCGCAACGCATCGGCGAGCTGGTAATGGCCGAGCTTCGCCGCCTGGATCGGGTGGCCTACGTTCGCTTCGCCTCGGTCTATCAGGGCTTCGACGACGTCGACGCCTTTACCGCGATGGTCGACGAAATGCGCCAGGCCCGCCGCGACGACGAAGCCAACGGCAACACCGAAGCCGGCGGCGCCAAGCCCCGCCCTGATACCGATCCGGCCGAGCCATGAGCGCGCCGGGCCGTCCCAAGCGCGAATCCTCCCTCGGGGAGGAAGTCGCGCAGCGACCGGAGGGCCGTCCATCCGGCGCGCCGAACCGCCCCAAGCGCGAATCCTCCCCCGGGGAGGAAGTCGCGAAGCGACCGGAGGGCCGTCCATCCGGCGCGCCGAACCGCCCCAAGCGCGAATCCTCCCCCGGGGAGGAAGTCGCGAAGCGACCGGAGGGCCGTCCATCCGGCGCGCCCCTCGATCAGGAGGCGCAAGACAGCCATTGGATGGCGCAAGCCCTGGCGCAGGCGGACACGGTCATGAACCTCACCACGCCCAATCCACGCGTGGGTTGTGTCATCGTCCGGCATGGCGAGTGCCTGGGCGCCGGCGCCACCCAGCAGGCCGGGGGCCCCCACGCCGAGATCATGGCCCTGCGCGATGCCAAGGCGCGAGGGCACGACCTCGCCGGCAGTACGTTCTACGTCACGCTGGAGCCGTGCAGTCATTACGGCCGCACGCCACCCTGCGTCGATGCCGTGATCGCCGCACGGCCGGCACGGGTGGTGGTGGCGCTCACCGATCCCAATCCGCAAGTCGGTGGACGCGGCCTGAAGCGCTTGCGCGAGGCCGGCATCGAAGTCGTCCAGGGGGTGGCCAGCGAGGCGGCGCTGGCCCAGAACCCGGGCTTCGTTGGCCGCATGACGCGCGGCACGCCTTGGCTCTGGCTCAAGCTGGCCGGATCGATCGACGGCCGCAGCGCCCTGCACAACGGCGTATCGCAATGGATCACCGGCGCCGCCGCGCGACAGGATGGCCATCTTTGGCGCGCTCGCGCCTGCGCCGTGCTCACCGGCATCGGCACCGTCCTGGCAGATGATCCCCAGCTAACGCCTCGACAAGGGCGCATCCTGCGCCTGCCGCGCAAGATTGTGCTCGACAGCCGGCTGCGCCTGCCCGTGGACGCACGCTTGCTCGACGGCACGCCCACCTGGGTGTTCACCACTGAACGAGCGCCGCCGCGCGATGCCGAACTGGCGCACCGGCACGCCGAAGTGGTGCGCCTACCGGCGGGCAACGACGGTCGTCTCGACCTGTCCGCGGTCATGCGCTGGCTGGGCGAGCACGATATCAACGAGATCCACGCCGAGGCCGGTCCTCGCCTCAGCGGCGCCCTGCTGCAGGCCGGCGTGGTCGACGAGCTGCTGGTGTACCAGGCGCCGCTGCTGCTGGGCGATGCCCAGCCGATGGCGCAGTTGCCCGCCCGCGACACCCTGCCGGAGGGGGCGGCGTTCGAGTTCATCGACGTCGGCCAGGTGGGCGCGGATTTGCGGCTGCGAGCCCGCCATGCGGAACGCTGGTCGGCTTTGCGGCGGGCAATAGCGGTCTGATCCGTTAATCCCGGACGCTGCCCCGGGCCCGGTCCCGGCGCCGGCTTGCGGGCACGGATCCGAACGGTTCGCGGCCACTGCCGAAACCGAGATATCTCCCATCTCGATATAGCGATTCTCCTTCCGACAGCGTCTCGGTACAGTCCTTTCCAGGAACGCCGGGCGGCCCCCAAGTTCCCTGACACCCTTCGGGGGAAGGCCCGCCGCGCGGCGGCGGGCTAGGGGGCGCCCTCATCTGTCGGCCATATCCGGCCCGCCCCGCAGGAGGACTCACCTTGAAGTTGCTACGTTTCAACAACGGCCGGATCGGCCTCGTCATCGACGACACCGTGCGCGACGTCACGACGGCGGCCGGCGTCGATCCCGAATTCTGGCCGCCCGTCGGCGTGGTGCGGCTGATCGAACAATTCGCCCACCGGCGCGACGACCTGCTCGCCGCGGCGCTGGCGGCGGAGCCCCTGGCGATCGATAGCGTGGTGATCGATAACCCGGTGCCCTGGCCCAACAAACTCATCGCTATTCCGGTCAACTATCATGCCCATGCGCTGGAGATGTCGTCGCCGGCGATCTCGAAAAATGGCGGCTTCTTCGTGAAGAGCGCCTCATCGCTGTCAGGCGCCGGCCAACCCGTGCTGCTGCCTGATCTGCCTGGCCGCGCCGTTCACCACGAGGCCGAGCTGGCAGTGGTAATCGGCCGCCGCGGCCGCCACATCCCGCGCGAGCAGGCGCTCGACTACGTGTTCGGCTATGGCTGTCTGCTCGATATGACGGTGCGCGGCAAACAGGAGCGCGCCATCCGCAAGTCTTACGACACCTTCACGCCGCTCGGCCCGTGGATCACCACCGCCGACGAAGTGCCCGATCCGTCGGCCCTGCGCGTCCAGCTCTGGGTCAACGGCGAGCCCCGGCAGGATGCCTGGACCCGCGACATGATCGTCGACGTGCCCGAGATCATCGCCATGTGCTCGTCGGTGATGACGCTGGAGCCGGGCGACGTGATCGCCACCGGCACCGCCGAGGGCGTGGGCCCCGTCGTGCCCGGCGACGAGATCACCATCGACATCACGCCCGGCGTGGGCCGCATGACGGTGGCCGTGGCCCAGGGCGAAGGCGGCTGGAACGTGGCCATCCCGCGCACCCTGCCTAACATCTGAGGAGACGTCCATGAACCGCCAATCCTTCGCCGACCTCGACGATCTCGACACGCTCAACCGCGAGCTGGCGCCGCTGTCGTTCCGGGCCGGCTGGAACAAGGCCGAGCCCTCGCTGTGGGCCGAACCGCGCACCGCCTTCGTGCCGGCGCACTGGCGCTGGGCGGAGGCGCGGGCCGCGCTGGACACGGCGGGCCAGCTGATCGACACCGAGCTGGCTGAGCGCCGCAACCTGTTTCTGGTCAACCCTCATCCCGGCAACCACTACGCCACCCTGCGCACCCTGGTGTCGGCCTACCAGATGATCCTGCCGGGCGAACGTGCCCGCTCGCACCGCCACAGCCCGCATGCCCTGCGCTTCGTGCTTGACGTCCCTGACACCTCCTACACCGTGGTGGACGGCACGCGCATCGATATGCGCCCGGGCGACGTACTGCTGACGCCGGGCTGGCATTGGCACGGCCATGGCAACGACGGGGACCGCCCGGGCTACTGGGTGGACTTCCTCGACGTGCCCACGGTGCAGTTGCTGGAACCCATGCGCCTGGAGCACTGGCCGGAAGGCTTCCAGCAGCCCGACACCGTCACCCGCGATCATCCCTTCGTGTTCCCCTGGGAGCAGACCGCCGCGGCCCTGGACTCCGCCGCGCCCGACCTCCAGGGCCGCTACGGCAAACGTGTCGTCCTCGACAGCCAGGCCGCCATCCCCACGCTGACCCTGGCCATGCACCGGCTGCCGGCGGATTGCCGGACGCGTGCCTGGCGGACCACCGCCAACCAGATCGTCTGCGTCAAGTCGGGACACGGCGCCGCCCAGGTGGGCGGACAGCGCTTTGCCTGGGCGCCCGGCGACGTCTTCGCCGTGCCCGCCTGGCATGCCTTCAGCCTGGCTACCAGCGAGCCGGCCGACCTGTTCGTCGTCTCCGACGAGCACATGCTTCGCCTGCTCGGCTACCTGCACGAAGAACCCCTGGCCGAGACCTCCGCGGCGGCCTGAGGGCACGTTCTTTTTTCGTCAAAGATCCCACATGCAACATCCTCAACCTTCGGCCGCCGACGTCATCGTCGTCGGCGGCGGCCCGGTCGGTCTGGCGCTGGCCGGCGACCTCGGCTGGCGCGGCATCTCGTGCATTCTGGTGGAGCAGACCGACGGCGCCATCGTCCAGCCCAAGATGGACGGCGTCAATGTCCGCACCATGGAGTTCTGCCGGCGCTGGGGCCTGGTGTCCGAAATCAAGGCCTGCCCCTATCCCGCCACGTACCCGCAGGACATGGTCTACCTCACCAGCCTCAACGGCTACGAGCTGGGCCGAGAAACCTTTCTCACCCCCTCCGGCGGTCCCGAGGAAAAGCGCCTCGGCGCCAGCCCGGAAGTCCGCGTACGCTGCCCGCAGAACCTGTTCGATCCCATCCTGCGCCGCTTTGCCGCGCGCTTCGACAGCGTGGACCTGCGCTACCGCACCCGCTACCTGCGGCATCGGCAGACCGGCGAACACATCGAAGTCGACGTGCAGGGCGAGGACGGCGACGAACAGACCCTGCGGGCACGCTGGCTGGTGGCCTGCGACGGCGCCAACAGCGGCATCCGCCGCGAGCTGGGCATCGGCACCGACGGCCTGGGCGTGCTGACCTACACCACCAACGTGATCTTCCGCTGCGCCAACCTGTTCGCCGAGCACGACAAGGCGCTGGCCTACCGCCACATCTTCATCGGCCCCGAAGGGGTGTGGGCGACCATGGTGGCGATCAACGGCAGCGATCAGTGGCGAGTGCAGATCGTCGGCGACGCCCAGCGCCGGGAGCTGAGCGAAGCCGAGATCCGCCAAGCCATCGAGCGCCTGGTGGGCAAGCCCTTCGACTATGAAATCGTCTCGATCCTGCCCTGGGTTCGCCGCGAGCTGGTGGCCGATCGCTACCGCTCGGGCCGGGTGCTGCTGGCCGGCGACGCCGCGCACTCCACCTCGCCCACCGGCGGCTTCGGCATGAATACCGGCATCGGCGACTCGGTGGACCTGGCGTGGAAGCTGGCGGCGACGCTGCAAGGCTGGGCCGGCCCCGGCCTGCTCGACACCTACGACACCGAGCGCCGCCCGGTGGCCTGGCGCGCCGTGCGCGAGGCCAGCGGCAACCTGCGCCGCATGATGTCGCCGGGGGCCCATCCCAATCTGCTGGAGCCCACTTACGCCGGCGCGCTCGAGCGCTACGAGCTCGGGCGCCGCTACTCGGCCACCATGCTGCGCGAGTGGTACAAATTGGGCATCGACATGGGCTACAGCTATGCGGAATCGCCGCTCTGCTGGCCAGACGACGACACACCGGCCACGCTGCCGGCGCTGGCCACCGCGCCGCCCGCGCCCAGCGGCGCGGTGCTGCGGGGCATCCTGGACGACGGCACGCCGATCACCCCATCGCTGCTGCGCGAGTGGCAGCGCCTGGCCCTGCACGTCGCCGACGGCTATCCCGTCCAGACGGAGTGGCAGGAGCTGCCACCCGAAGCCGTCATGATCTACCGGCAGAGCGCCGTCCCCGGCAACCGCGCTCCCCACGTCTGGCTCGACGACGGCCGCTCCACGCTCGACCTATTCGGCCGCGGCTTCACCCTGCTGCGCATCGGCGCCGACGCCCCCGACGGCGAACCGCTGGCCGCCGCCGCGCGCGCGGCCGGCCTGCCGCTGGACATCCATACGCTGGACGGCGACGACGTCCAGCGCGCCTACCGCCGCCGGCTGGTGCTGGTGCGCCCCGACGGCCACGTGGCCTGGCGGGGCGACGCCTGGCCGGCCGCGGGCGCCGCCGCCCTGCTCGACCGCGCCCGCGGCGCCGCCGCCGGCCACTGAAGCCGGCGCTCCCTTCCACCCCCCCGAGGAGACATCCCCATGCAACCGATCCGCTCCGCCCTTGCCGCCCTGATCTGCGGCCTGGCGCTCGCCGCCCCTGCGGCCGCCCAGGACACCGGCTACCCCAGCCACCCCATCAAGCTGGTGGTGGGCTACTCCCCCGGCGGCCCCACCGACATCCTGGCCCGCCAGCTCGCGCCCATCCTGGCCGATGCCCTGGGCCAGCAGGTGATCGTCGACAACAAGCCGGGCGCCAACGGCAACATCGGTGGCGCCGAGGTGGCGCGCGCCAGGCGCGACGGCTACACGCTGCTGCTGGGCGATCTCACCCTCGCCACCAACCCCAGCCTGATGCGCACCATGCCGTTCGACCCGCAGGCCGGGCTGCGGGCCGTCGCGCCGCTCGCCAAGGCGCCACTGGCGCTGGTCGTGAACCCCAAGGTGCCGGCCGCCACGCTGCAGGAGTTGCTGGCCTACGCCCGCGCCAACCCGGGCGAACTCACCAACGGCACGGCCGGCAACGGCAACCTCACCCACCTGGCCGGCGAAGTGCTCAAGTCGGCCACCGGCACTGACATCCGGCAAGTTCCCTACAAAGGCTCCGGCCCCGCGATCACCGACCTCGTGGGCGGGCAGATTTCCATGGTCATCACCGGGATTAGCAGCACCGAAGGCTTCATCCGCAACGGCCAGCTCCGCGCGCTGGCGATCACCGGCCGCGAACGCTCGCCGGCGCTGCCGGATGTCCCGACATTTTCCGAAGCCACGGGCCTGCCCCTGCCCGAGCTGGATCTCGGCTCGTGGTGGAGGCTGTTCGGACCGGCGGACCTGCCCGACGCCGTGGTCGAACGGCTCAACGCCGCCGCCCGCCAGATCCTGGCGGACCCCGCGCTGAAGGAGCGGCTGGCCGGCATGAACATCGTGGCCGATCCCGGCTCGCCGGACGACATGCGCCAGCGCCTGGAGAGCGAAACCGCCACCTGGCGCAAGGTGATCCAGGCCGCGGGAATCGTGCCACAATAAGCGCGGCCCTTCCGCCCTCCAGCTTCCCGCCACCGTCATCCGATGCAGTTCGAAGATCTCCAGGCGTTCGTCACGGTTGCCCGGCTGCGCAGTTTTTCCGCGGCGGCGGGCAGCCTGCGGGTGGCGCAATCGTCGCTATCCAAGCGCGTGCAGCGCCTCGAACACCATTTCGGCGTCGCCCTGCTCAAACGCCATGCCCGCGGCGTCGCACTCACCGGCCCCGGCACCGTGCTTCTGGCCCGGGCCGAGCGCCTGATCGCCGAGCTGGAAGACGTCGAACGCGACGTCCGCGGCGTGCTGCAACAGGCCGCGGGTACGGTGCGGCTGGCCCTGCCGCCCGCCACCAGCCCGGCTCTGGCGCCGCGCATCTTCGAACAGTGTGAGCTCCTCCACCCGGGCATCCGTTTGCAGTTGCGCGAGAGCACCACCGACAACATCCACGGCTGGCTCACCGAAGGCGAGGTGGACATCGCCCTGATGTACAACCCCGAGTATGGCGTCAACTTCGAGATCCACCCATTGATCCTCGAGCCGCTGTTCGTGATCGCTCCCGCCCTCGACCGCGGCACGGGAGAGCGGGCCAGCCACCCCGACACCTACTCGCTGCGCGATCTCGCCACCCTGCCGCTGATCCTGCCCCGCCGGCCGCACAGCATTCGCGTGCTGGTGGAGCGCCTCTGCGCCGCCGAAGGTATCCACCCCAACATCCTGTACGAGATAGACAGCATCCGCTCCACCCGCGGCATCGTGGAGCGCGGCCTGGGCTGCACCCTGTTCAGCCGCACCTGGCTCAGCGAGGCCATCGAGGCGGGCCGGCTGTGCGCCATCCCGTTTTCGTCGGCCCTGGTCAATTGGAAGCTGTGCGTCGCCCAGACCCGCCGCGAGGACGCTTCGGTGACCATTGGCACCGTCCGCCGGCTGGTCGAAGCCAACGTGGCGGAGCTGTTCGCCGACGGTTTCTGGCATGACGCGCGTTGGATAGGCGACGCCTCCGAGCACTGAGCGCGGGTCTGGCCGCCTCGCGCGTGCTCGCGGCGCTCCCGCCGCGGCCTCCCACCGCAGCGGGCCATTCGGGCCGCGCGCCCTCGCGCGCCGACCGCACCCAGCCATCGCAAAGCGAGATGGCAAGGATCGCCGTTTTCGAGGTAGTCGCCCCGGCATCATCTTACTTATAGTTTCCTTATCCGGCCCGAGGCCGAATCACCATAAAGAGGAGACTACTTTGTTCTATCATTTCAAGAGATCCGCCTCCCGGCGCATTATGCTCGCCGCCCTCGCCATTCTGCCGGCCGCCGGCACGGCGCAGGCGCTCGCCGCTGGCGAGGATTTTCCCAACCGCCCGATCCGCGTGGTGGTGCCGTATGCCGCCGGCGGCGGCACCGACGTCCTGGCCCGCTACGTTACCCGCAAGGTTTCGGAGCTGCTCGGCCAGAGCATCGTGATCGAGAACCGGCCCGGCGCCGGCACCTCGATCGGCGCCTCGGACATCGCGCGCTCGCCGGCCGACGGCTATCACCTGCTGTGGGGCGACAGCGGCAGCTTCGCGGTGAATCCCCACATCCATCCCAATCTCTCCTACGACCCCCTCAAGGATTTCGCGCCGGTTACGCTCACGCTCACCGGCACGCTGATCCTGCTGGCCCGCGATGGCCTGGGTGTCAACTCGGTGCAAGATCTCATCGCCTACGCCAAGGCCAACCCCGACAAGCTGAATTACGGCACACCGGGCAACGGCACGCCCCACCATCTCTTCATGGAAGGCTTCAAACGCGATTCCGGCGGGCTGCAGATCGAGCACATCGCCTACAAGGGGGAAGCGCCGGCGATCCAGGATATGCTGGGCGGCACCCTGGACGTCATGTTCTCGGGCGCCCGCCAGGCGGCGGCGCAAAAGGACTCCGGCCGCATCCGGCCGCTCGCGGCCTCGGGCACACAGCGCAATCCGGTCATGCCAGAGGTGCCCACCCTCGCCGAAACCGGCCTGGACGGCAATGCCTATGAATACTGGCACGCCGTGGTGGCCCCGGCCGGAACCCCGGACGCGGTGGTCGACAAGCTCAATACCGCCTTCCGCGCGGCGCTCACCGATCCGGAAGTGACGCACTGGCTGCGCACCGCGACCGGTACCCAGCCCAGCCCGACCACACCGGCCGAACTGGCGGCGCACATGAACAGCGAATCGGCCAAGGCCGCCATCCTGGTGCGCGACATCGGCTTGCGCCAGCCTTAGGATACCTCGCAGCCCCTCCGTCCCGCTGGTCATTCGGAGCACGTCCGCGAGCCGGCGCCCCGCCGAAAGGCGCACAGACGAATGCGGGGCTGATCGGTGGCTGGCAGACGGAAGGACGGGTGCTCCCAACAGCCTCGCGTAAATGCTATCGTCCCGCCAACGCGGCGGGACGCCATGCAAACGCTCCCGCCGCGCGTCGCCGATCGATGCCGCCTCCCGGGGCGGGCCCATCCCGGCTCGTCGTCTTCGCCTGACATCCGGAGCGTCATGATCAACATCGCGCGCTTTGCCTTGAGCATCTCGCTCGCCCTTCTGACCGGCCAAACGGCCTTCACGGCCGCCCTTGCCGCGGAACCGACTCCATCCGCCAGCGGGAGCGGAGTCATCCAGCTCACTCCCTATTTCTGGGCGGCCAGCATGAAGGGCGACATTTCACCTTTCCGGCGTGGGGCCACGCTGCACGTCGATAAATCGTTCTCGAACATCCTGAAGGACCTCGACTTTGGCGGCTTCCTACAGCTTTGGGCGCGCCGCGATCGCTGGGTGCTGTCGGGCGACCTGATGTACGTCGCCACCTCCAGCGGCAGAACCTCGGGGCAGCTTCCCCTCTTGCCACCGCCGCTTCCCGCCGTTTCCAGCGTGGGCGCCAAGGTCAGCACCAAGGAGTTCACCGCCTCGCTCATGGCCGGCTACCGTCTGTACGACGCCCCCGCCGTCACGTTCGACCTGCTCGGTGGTGTCCGCACCTGGCATATCTCCAATAAAGTCACTGTCTGGGCGGATTCCTTATCCGGCAGCTACCACGAAAGCTTCGGCTGGGTCGATCCGGCGGTGGGTGCGCGCGTCTTCTTCCGCTTGAATGAACGGTTCACCACCCTGCTGCAGGGCGACGTGGGCGGTTTCGGCGCGGGCTCCCGCCATAGCCGGCATCTGTTGGCCACGCTGAATTATTCATTCAACGATTACTTGACGCTATCCGCCGGCTACAAGACGCTTTCTGTCGATTACCATCGTCACGGTCATGTCTTCGATACGACGCTTGCCGGGCCGGTGCTCGGCCTGACGTACGCACGACGCTTCTAACGCCGTTTCCCTGGAGGTTTGCATGTCGTTCCCAATTCGCTCCCTGGCCACCGCCCTGACGGCCGCCAGCCTGCTCGCCGCGCCCCTGGCCGACGCCTGCACCCGTCTTGTGTATCACGGGCTGGATGAGCAGATCATCACGGCACGCTCCATGGATTGGAAGGAAGACATCGCAACCAATCTGTGGATCTTCCCGCGCGGCATGGAGCGCTCCGGCGAGGCTGGTCCCGACTCGCTGCGCTGGATCTCCAAATACGGCAGTGTGATCGCCTCCGGCTACGATATTTCCACCACCGACGGTCTGAACGAGGCCGGGCTATCGGCCAGCGTACTCTGGCTGGTCGAATCCGAGTACCCGGAGTTTCCCAGCGGCAAACCAGGGCTGTCGATCGCCGCCTGGGCCCAATACGTTCTCGATAACTTCGCCACCGTGGCCGAGGCCGTGGCGGTGCTGGAGCAAGAACCCTTCACGCTCGTCACCGACAAGGTTCCGGGGCAAGACCGCCTGGCCACCCTGCATCTGGCCATCTCCGACGCCACGGGCGACAGCGCCATCATCGAATACATCGACGGCAAACAAGTCATCCATCACGGCCCGCAATATCCGGTGATGACCAACTCTCCCGCTTTCTCCGAACAATTGGCACTCAACACCTATTGGCAGGAAATCGGCGGCACCGTGTTTCTGCCGGGCACCAACCGCGCCGCCGACCGCTTCGCCCGGGCCGCGTTCTATGTCGAGGCCATCCCCAAGGTCGCCGACCCGGTCGAGACCCTCGCCAGCGTATTCAGCGTGATCCGCAATGTGTCGGTGCCCTTCGGCATCTCCACGCCGGATCATCCCAACATTTCCTCCACCCGCTGGCGCACCGTGGCAGACCAAAAGCGCCTGCACTACTTCTTCGAGTCCGCGCTTACGCCCAATGTGTTCTGGGTGGACCTCCACCAAGTCGACTTCTCCGAGCAGACCGGCAAGGTCAAGAAGCTGGACCTGGGCCCCGATCAGCGCAACGTCTTTGCGGGCTCGGTGGCCGACAAATTCCACGACGCCGAGCCGTTCAAGTTTCTGGGCATCTGACCACGCGCCAAAACGAAGTTTCGACGTAGTCAAAGCGCAAGCCCCGGCCCACCTCGCGGCCGGGATGCCGGAGTTCTTCGCTCAAACCTGCATGAAGGCTTCCAGGCGCTCGCGGCCGAAGCTGGCCGCCGGCCCCTGGGCCACGGCCTGCCCGTGGTCGAGCACCAGCACGCTGTCCATGACGGCCTCCAGGAACCATAGATTCTGCTCCACGATCACGAAGGCGCCCCCCTCGGCCTTGCGCGCCCTTACCAGCTCCGCCATGTGGGCGATATTCTCCTGCTGTACGCCTTCGGTGGGCTCGTCGAGGATGGCCAGCGGCTTGCGTTCGGCCAGCACGCGCACGAACGACAACAGCTTTTTCTCGCCGCCGCTCAAGGTGCCCGCGCGCTGCCGCAAGCGCTCGCGCAGGCGGGGAAACGCTTCGAAATAACGCGCGTAACCGTCGATCGAACGCGAGGCGCGATGCAGCGTGAGATTGTCCAGCACGGACAGGTCGTCGAACACTACCGACTCCTGCGGCGCATAGCTGATACCCAGGCGGTTGCGGCGAAACATCGGCAGCCCGGCGAGGTCGCCGCCTTGCCAAGTGGCGCGTCCCGAGAAGGGTGTCAACCCTCCTGTGAGCAGGCGCAGCAGTGTCGACTTGCCGACGCCATTACGGCCCAGCACGCCCAGGCACCGGGCGGCGGCCACGCTGCCCGAGACGCCACGCAGCACGGTGGTGTCGCCATAGCCGCCCGTCAACTGTTCGAACCGCAACAGCTCGCCTGGCATGGTGCCCGCGGCCGCCGCAGCCTGTCCGCTCAGTGGAGCGCCAGGCGAGCCACCCGCCGCGGCAACCGTTGCGGCCTGGGCCGGCCCGTGCTGGCCGCAGAGCCCGGAACGCTGACCTGGCTGTGCCATTATTTCTGCCCTCCCGCATACACCGCCCGGACCTCGGGGTTGCCACGGATATCCTCGAAGCTGCCCTGAGCCAGCAAACGCCCCTGATGCAGCACGTATACGCTATCGGCCAGCGACTCGACCGCCGACATATCGTGCTCCACCACCAGCGCCGCGGCGCCCGCCTCTCGCACCGTGGCCTGGATCACCGCGCTGAGATGGCGGGTTTCGTCCACCGATAGGCCCGCGCAGGGCTCGTCCAGCAGATACAGCACCGGCTCGGTGATGGCGGTCATGGCAAACTCCAGCATCTGCCGCTGGCCCTGCGAGATGGCGCCCGCGGGCCTATGCGCCACTTCGGCCAGAAAGGGAAACTCACGATGCATCCGCGCCATCGTCTCACTGGTCCAGTCGCGCGTGGCCATTCGCAGGAGGTCGCGGCGCCGTGCCCGGTTGGCCCATTGCGCGATGCGAAGGTTGTCGGCCACCGTCAGCTCGGCGAACACCGAGGGAATCTGGAACTTGCGACCGACTCCCAGCCGCGCCATGGCATCGGCGCGATAACCGTCGACCCTCCGGCCCTGGAAGGCCAGGTGGCCGCCGATCAGCGGCAGCCGGCCGGTGAGCACATTGAAGGAGGAGGTTTTTCCCGCACCGTTGGGCCCGATCACGCAATGCAAGCCGGGGCGATCCAGCACCAGGTGGAGCCCGTTGAGAATGCGGACACTCCCCTGCCTCACGACCACGTCGTCGTAGCGCAGCGTGGCGGGCGCCGCCTCGCGCCGATAGGCCGGGTCGGGCGCCGTGACGCCAGCCTCCGGGGTTTTGGCGGGAGCGGAAGGCCGGCGGCGGGTCACGACGCGGCCCAAGCCCTGCAGCAGGCCCAGGATGCCATCGGGGAAGCGCATCACGACTACGATGAAGACCACGGCGATGACGATTTCCCAGTAGGCGAAATGATCCCTCAAATAGGTGGAAAGTATGCCGATGACCACTGCCCCCAGCAGCGCGCCATAGGGGCTGCGCCGCCCGCCCACCGCGGCCCAGATCACGAACTCGGCCGACAGCACCACGCTGCTGGCCTGCGGCGTGACGATGCCCTGGTGACCCGCGAACAAGGCGCCGGCCAGGCCGCCCAGCCCGGCGCTCACGGCAAAGGCCCAGGCCTTGAGGCGGTCGGTGGCAAAACCGAAGAACTGCAGGCGATTCTCGTTCTGGGCGATCGCCGCCCAGAGCGTGCCCAAAGGCGTACGCAGCAACCAGGCAACCAGAGCGGTACTTGCCAGGGTGGCTGCCACCACCAGGTAGTAATAGTTGCTGTATCGATCGAGATCGAACGGCACCGGCACGCCGCTGATGCCATTGAAGCCCCCCGTGACCGAGCTCCACTGGTTGGCGAGCTGGAACCCGAACATCACCAGAGCCAGCGTGATCAACGCAAAGTAAGGCCCGCTTTCATGGCGCCGGGCGAATACCAGGCGCGCCACGCCATACGCCAGCAAGGCCGGCGCCAGCACGCAGAGCAGCAGGCCGGCGGTGGTGGCAAGTATTCCGCCGGAGGGCAGCACATAGCACGCCAGATAGGCGCCCAGGCCAAAGAACAAGGCCTGGCCCAGGGGCAGGAAGCCGGCGCGGCCCCAGGCCAGGGCGATGCCCTGCGCCACGATGCCGAACAGGAGATACAGGCCCAGCTCGTAGGCGAAGAATTCGTCCATCACGCCCGGCACCGACAGCAGCGCCACGGCCAGCACGATCCAGGCCGCCACGTCGCGGCCAATGCCGCGACGCGAACGGGAACGCGCGGCGGTGGGCTGAAGAACTCCGTCCTGTCGGCCGGCGCCCTGGCGCCCCGACTCGGGAGAGCTTCCCGCTCCAGCCTGGGCCGGCCCCGCCTGCTCTTGCCCTGAAGGACCGGACGTGCGCTCGGCCATGGGGTCAACGTCGGGCGATGAGACCATTGGGTTTCAACCAGAGGAAGAGTAGGGATACCGCCAAGACGGCGAGATAACCCGAGGTTTGATCGAACAGATTGGAGATGACGACCTGGGTGCCGCCGATCATGCCCGTGCCGGCCGCCAGCCCCGCCAGGCTGCCAAGCCCGCCCACCACCAGCACGAAGAAGCTGTTGAGCAGGTAATCCAGGCCCATGGCCGGCTCTACCCGCACCAGCGGCGCCAGGAGGGCTCCCGCCACGCCCGCGGTACAGACGCCGAAGACAAAGGCTCCCGTGGCGAGCCGGGTGGTGGAAATGCCCACCGCCTGCGCCAGCGTGGGATTGCCCACCATGGCCCGGATACGCGCTCCCGAAGGGCTGCGAACGTACCAGAGGGCCAGCGCGGCAAACAGGACCACCAGGACCGCCATCAGCAGCACCCGGTAACTGGGATAGGCCACACCCAGCAACGCCACACTGCCGGTAAACGGCATGTCGACGTTCTGGTAGCCCCTGCCGTAGAACAACTCGATCACCTCGCGCATGAGAATGCTCAGCCCCCAGGTGGCCAGCAAGGTGTCGAACGGCCGGTGGTACAGATGGCGGATCATGAGGCGCTCCACCACCCAGCCCACCACGCCGCACACGGCGATGGCGATCGCCACACCCCATAACGGCGACAGGCCGGCGGATTGGGCGGTGACGGCGCTGAAGGCGCCCAGCATGAGGAACTCGCCGTGCGCCATGTTCATCACGCCCAGCATGCCGAACACCACTGCCAGGCCGAGCACCACCAGGGCCAACACCAGGCAGTGGTATACGAGATTCAGCAATTCGACCATGATGAAGCAGATACCTCAATTCGTGCAGCTTTGTCCCGGGGGAACGTTTTCGAAGGTTTGCACGATCTCGAACTCGGTGCCTTTGGATTCCGCCAGGTAGATATTCTTGGCGGCGTAGCGCCCCAGAAGCTCGATGCGGCCGCGCGGCCCTTCGTAGGCGAGGCCCTCGGCCACGGCTTCCGTCGCCTTGGGTTCCAGGCTACCGGCCTTGGCCGCCATCGCCTCGAGCAGCAGCAGGCCTTCGTAGCAGGATTCGGCCAGGCCATTGAGTGGCGCCTTGGCGTTGTCGAAGGTGCTGCGATAACGATCGGCAAATTGGCGTGCGGCGCCCGAGGGCAGCGTTGCGAAATACCCTGTGGACGAATACAAGCCTTCGGTGTTTTGTGCTCCAATACCGAGCAGGGTGTTTTCTTCGAGCAAAGTACACAAGCGCAGCGCCTTGGCCGGCAGGCCGAAGCTCGCGAATGCCCGGTTGAAGCCAACCGAGGCGCCGCCGACCAGGGTGATGAACACTCCCTCGGCGCCACTGTCGCGGATGCGGCCCAGGCTCGCGTCGAAGTTGTCGACCGTAAACGGCAGATACTCCTCGCCCACCACCTCGCCGCCGCTGGCGGCGATGGCTTCTTTGGCCACCACATTGCTATCTCGCGGCCACACGTAATCGTTACCGATGAGATACCACTTTTTGACATTGCGGTTCTGGGCCAGCCAGGGCATCACCGGCAGCAATTGCTGCTGCGGTGTTTCGCCGATGACATAGGTAGCCGGCGCGCAGCCGCCGCCCTCCGTGGTTGGCGTATAAATGTAGGGTAATTTTCCGTCGAGCATGGCCGCCACGGCTTCACGCACGGCGGAGTCATGCATGCCGATCAGAACTTCGACCTTGCGTCCACGCCACAAGCGCAGCGCCGCCTGGGCTGCCTGGGCCGGAGGAAGCCCGCCATCCGCATACAGAACTTCGATCGGACGGCCCAAAACCCCACCGCGCGCATTGATATCTTGCACACCCAGCTCTGTGCAGTTGCGGCTGGAGGGCCCAAAAAGCCCCGCGGGCCCACTTTCGGGGATCAGCATGCCCACCCGGATGGGCGACGACGCCGCCCACGACACCCTGGACAACAGCGGCATGCCCAGCATGGCGGCCACACCGCCTTGAATGATACGACGTCGATTCATCTCCTTCTCCTTGATCTGATTTACGTTTGACGGATCTCGAGTACCGCGGCAGCAAAAAGCACGCCGTAAAACCGCGCCGGTCCGCCGGCCCCGGTAGGCGCCTCAATGACCGGCGGCCTTGGGAAAGCCGTGCTCAGCTCCCGGCCCGGGCAGGAAACGGCGGCGGCGTTGGCGGCAGATCGGCCGCGATCCGCTCGCCCAAAGCCAGTAGAAAACGATCGCTATGCGGCGGCCCCTCCAGCGCCAGGCCGATCGGCAGTCCCCGCACCAGGCCCATGGGCAGGCCGAGCCCTGGCACACCGGCCACGCTACCGGGATCGGTATGGCGGATATAGGTCAGGAAGGTGGGCGACTCCATGCCGTTGAACGGCACGGTGACATCCAGGCCGAGCAACGGGGCGGGCAAGGGACAAGTGGGGAAAATCGCCGCGTCCAGCCGATGCTGGCGGTAATGCTCGGCATACATCCCCTGCAGCCGGCTACGGAGCTGCAGCGCGCGCTGATATTCGTCGGTGGTCACCGCTTCGTCTCCCAATTGCTGGGCCACGATGGCGGCGACGTCGGGGCTGCCAATGCCCGCATGCAACTGGGCCAGTGACAGCTCCCGCCCTTCGGCGGCCAGGAACGGCGGCAGGTCGCGTTCCAGTTCATACAGAACGATGGGAAAACCGATCTGCCCGTTGAGTTCATCGCGCCCGGCCATGTCGGCCTGGACGATATGGGCGCCGGCACGCGACAGACGCTGCAATACGGCTTCGAATGCCGCCGCGATTTCGGGGTCGACGTTCTGACTGAAGGAAGCCGGCACGCCCAGGCGCAAGCCCGAGAGATCAATCGTTGGCAGCGTATCGTCGCGCGTGATCAGGGCATCGAGCAGGGCGGCGTCGCGCACGCTGCGCGTCATGGGGCCGGCGGTGTCCCGCGTTCGGGCCAGCGGCACGCAGCCATCCCCGCGATAACGTCCGGTAGTGGGCCGCAGGCCGACCAGGCCGCAAAAAGCGGCCGGCACCCGGACCGAACCGCCGGTGTCGGTGCCCAGCGCCGCGGGCACCATGCGGGCGGCCACCGCGGTGGCCGACCCCCCGCTGCTGCCACCCGCGGAACGGGCCGGATCGTAAGGATTGCGCGCCGCCCCGGTGACCGCATTATTGCTGGTGATACCCATGGCGAGCTCGTGCAGGATGGTCTTGCCGGCCATCAACCCACCCGCCTCGCGCAGCGCCGCCACCACGCCGGCATCCCGGGCCGGCATGCGATCACGGAAGGCGCCCGTACCCGCCGTGCAAAGCATGCCCGCCACGTCGATGTTGTCCTTGACCGCCAGCGGCACCCCGGCCAGCGGCAAGGAGGCGTCGGTGGCGCGGCCAGCGGCGTCCTCCTGCCGGGCGGCGGCCCGCAATGCATCCGGATCGAAGCTGGACCACGCATGCAGGTCTTCATGCCGTTGCGCCTGATCGACCAGGGCGCCCACGTATTCTTCACAAGAGAAATCCCGGCGCAACAGGCCCGCCCGGGCCGCCGAGATATCCAACTCGAGCAGATCCATACCATCCTCCAAGACTGTCGGGGACGCGTGAGCCGCCGGATGCGCTTGCATCGCACCGGCCTCCTCGTCCAGCCAGGCTCATTGTGCCGGTCGCCGTGGCCCCGCGACATCCTCAATGTTGAGGAGGTTGGCACCAGGGAAGACCCTAGGTCGCTTATCCAATAGTTGTTCTTCGGCCTGTGCTATATGAAACTAAAAAGAAGGCGGGGCTCGGATCGTCGGCCCCGGGCAGTTCCGCCCCTGCAACCAGCAAACCCTGACTCAGGAGCCTTTGTTCGGATCGGGCCGCTTCCAGCTTCGATACCAGCCATGTACCTCAACGCCAATCAGCAACGCCAGCTCGCGCAACTTCTCGGGGTATTGCATGAGTTCACCGACGGTACCGAGTTGCGCACCGCCATCGGCCCGTCGCTGCTCTCTTTGCTGCGGGCCGATCAGTATGTGTCATACCTGTGGGCCGACCCCAGCCAGCGCTATCGAAACTGGGTCACGCCCACGATGTCGGCCGACCTGCTGCGCACGTACGACGATTACTACTATCAGTACGATTGCATAACGCCAGTCATGGAGGCGTTTTCGGAACCCGCCATCGTCGAGCATAAGGTCGGCCGCGACGTGATGCGCCGGAGCGTGTTCTACAACGAGTTCCTGCATCAGGAACGCATGACCTCCGGCATCAATCTGTACCTGCGCGATGCCGAAGGCGAATTGGGCGACTTCCGCATCTGGCGCCAGCCGCACCGCCCCGCCTTCGACCACGAGGCCGTACATTTGCTACAGCTGCTGCAACCCGCGCTCTGCGCCGCCCTGCGGCGCTGCCAGCGGGCAGGCGATGGCCGCTCGGTAAGCGCGCCCTCCACGCCCCAACGCGCTGCCCAGGGCCTGAGCCCGCGCGAATTGGCCGTAGCCCGCCTGGCTGCCCAAGGCCTGCCCGACAAACAGATCGCTCGCGAACTGGCCATTGGCTTCACGACCGTGCGCACGCATCTCGGCAACGCTTATCGCAAGCTCGGCGTGGACAACCGCGTGGGCCTGGCCCGGCTGCTGCACTGACAGCCCGGCCCTTGCCGCCGCGCGGCCGGGAATCCTTACTCCAGCCCCGCCGCCGCAAAGGCCTGCCGCAGGTCGGCGATGAGGTCGTCGGCATGCTCCAGCCCGATATGCAGGCGAACCACGGGTTGCGACCTCGCATAGGCCGAATGGGCGGCCAGATCGGCCGGCTCCACCAGCGACACCAGGCTTTCGTAGCCGCCCCAGGAATAACCGATGCCGAACAAGGCCAGGGCATCGACAAAGCGGCGCGCCGCCATCACGTCGGTGGTGTTCAGCGAAATCGACAACAGGCCATTGGCGCCCTGGCAATCCCGCCGCCACAGTTCATGGCCGGGATCTTCGGGCCAGGCCGGGCACCAGAGACGCGCCACGCCGGGATGCCGGGCCAGAAAAGGCAGCACGGCCTCGAGGTTGCGCTGATGCTGGGCCAGGCGCACCGGCAGCGTGCGCATGCCGCGCAGGGCCAGCGACGCCTCATCGGCACCCACTGTCAGGCCCAAAGCGTAATGGGTGTCGTCCAGGCGGGCCGCCAACTCGGCGTCGGCCGCGACCACCGCTCCCATCATCACGTCGGAATGGCCGGCGATATATTTGGTGGCGGCCACCACCGAGATATCGGCGCCCAGCGCCAGCGGCCGATACAGGTAGCCGGCGCCCCAGGTGTTGTCGGCCACGACGGTAACGCCGCGCGCGCGGGCCAGACGCGCGAGCGCGGGCAAGTCCTGCATCTCGAACAGCAGCGAACCGGGCGCTTCGATATACAGGAGCCGGGTGTTGTCTCGCAGCCGGATCTCGGAAGCGTCCGCCCCGGGCCGGTAGTACTCGACCTCCACGCCCAGCCGCCGCAACACGCTGCGATCGAGCTTGCGCACCGGGCCATACACACTGTCGGGAACGAGAACGTGGTCGCCGGGCTTCACCAAGGCCAAAAAGGCCAGCGAGATCGCCGACACGCCCGACGGAGCCAGAAAGCAGCGCGACCCGCCCTCGAGCAAGGCGATAGCGTCTTGTAGCGCCTGGTGGGTTGCCATGCCCTGGCGGCCGTAACTGGGGATACGCTCACCCGCGCGCCGGCGCCGCATGACTTGCGCGAAGGCGTCGGTACTGGCAAAACGGACGGTGCTGGTGCGCACGGTGGGCACATTCACCGGCGCCACCCCGGTGTCGGGATCGAAGGCCGGCGAGCCGGTATGCAGCAATTGCGTGTCGAGATGACGAGTCATGAGAAAATGTGTGGTAGTCATATAGAGTCGCGCTGCCGGAGCATTGTGTTCATACAGGCGGCCGGCCGCTTCGATCATAACCCCACCCGATGAGGCTTCGTCCCGCACGAGCGCCTCGCCGGGATATTGCGCTCCATGTCACCTCGACTCATCCGCTGGTTTCCTTTTCTCGCCTGGTCCCGCCCCACCGCGGAATCCCTGACCGCCGACGCCCGCGCCGGAATCGCCGTCGGCCTGGTCCTGGTGCCGCAGGCCGTCGCCTATGCGGTACTGGCCGGCATGCCGCCCATCACGGGTCTTTATGCCTCGCTGTTGCCGGCGATCCTGGGCGTCCTGTGGGGCTCCTGCAATCTGCTCGGCGCCGGCCCCACCGCGCTCACCTCCATGCTGGTGGCGGGCTCGCTCGCCGGGATGGCGGCCGTGGCCTCGCCGCATTGGGTGCAGCTCGCGGTCTGGCTGGCCATCCTGGCCGGGGTGTTCCAGATCCTGCTCGGCGTATCGCGCCTGGGCACCATCGTCAACTTCCTGTCTGGACCGGTGATCGGCGCCTTCACTCAGGCGGCGGCCGTCCTGATTCTGCTATCGCAGCTGGATTCCATGCTGGGGATCGACCCAAGCGCCTGGTGGAGCGCGATCATGGCCATACGGCCCGCCGAGGCGCTGGCCGCCGTCCACTGGGGCGCTCTGGCTTTCGGCGTGGGCACGCTGATCTTTCTGCTGGGGCTCAAGCGCTACAGCCGGCGCTGGCCGCTCATCCTCATCGCGGGCATCGTCTGCACCGTCATCAGCTGGCTTACCCCCTTTGCCGGCAGCGGCGGCGCCGTCGTCGGCGATCTGCCGGCCGGGCTGCCGTCGCTGGGGCTGCCCGACCTCCCCACCTGGAACGAGCTGCGCGCGCTGCTGCCCATGGCGGCGGTGATCGGCCTGGTGAGCTTCATTGAAGCCGTGAGCAGCGCGCGCGTGATCTCGCGCGAAAAACGCACGCCCTGGCGCGAGAATCAGGAACTGGTCGGCCAGGGCCTGGCCAAGATCGCTTCCGGCGTCAGCGGCGCGTTTCCCGTCAGCGCGTCGTTCTCGCGCTCGGCACTGTATCTGTATGCCGGCGCCGTAAGCGGCTGGGCCTCGCTGTTCACCGCGCTGTGCGTGGTGGCCAGCCTGCTGTTCCTCACGCCGGCCCTGGCCTGGGTGCCGGTGGCCTTCCTGGCCGCCGTGATCGTGGTCTCGGTGCTCAATCTGATCCGGCCGCGCTGGTTTCTCAACCTCTGGCGTACCTCACGCCCCGAGGCCCTGATCGCCATCGCCACCTTCGCCGGCACCCTGGTGGCGGCACCGCAACTGCAATGGGGCGTGCTCGCGGGCTTCGTACTAGGCCTGGTGCATTATCTTTACCAGCGCGCGCACCCGCGCCTGATCGAAGTCTCGGCCCACGCCGATGGCACCTTGCGCGACCGTGCGCGCTTCAAACTGCCGCGACTGGCGCCCGATCTGCTGGTGGTGCGCATGGACGCCTCGCTCAACTTCGTGACCGCGCCGCTGCTGGAGCGCTTCGTGCAGGAACGCTGCCGCGCCGAGCCCCAGTTGCGTCGCGTTTTGCTGCATTGCGGCCCCATCAACGCCGTGGACAGCACCGGGCTCGACGTGCTCAACAATATGATCCTCGATCTGCACGACCGGGGCATCGAGGTGCTGTTCACCGCGGTGAAGAAACAGCTGGAAGACGCCTTTCGGCGCGATGGCCTGCTCCATCGCCTGCCCAAAGAGGCGTTCTACCCCACCGAAGCCATGGCGATCGGCGCCCTCGGAAAGAACGCTTCCACCACGCCTGACGCCGGCGCGTCGGCGATGTCCGAGAAGGCTTCTAGTCGTGTGGATGCGCCAGAAACCGGATCACCCCATCGGCATCGCGATGCCGCTGCAATGAGCCCTGACGCTCCAGACACTGGAGATGCGCCAGCGCCTCGCCCAGCGCAAACGTAAGCTGGTGCAGGTCGAGGGGGCGCTTGAACATCACCGGCACGATATCGAGCGCCGACTGCGGCGTGACGCAAGCCTCGAGCACTTCGTCGAGCCTGGCCTGATGATGCTCGCGCTGCTGCGTGATGCGGGTATGCAGGCCCACGAAAGGCCGGCCGTGCGAAGGCAGCACCAGGGTATCGGCCGGCAGCGGCGCGTATTCGTCCAGTGACGTCAGATACTGGCGCAGCGGGTCGGCGGCGGGTTCGAAGTCGTACACGCTGATGTTGGTGGAGATTCGCGGCAAGACCATATCGCCCGAGATCAGCACGTTGCGCTCGCGACAGGATAACGACACATGTTCCGGCGAGTGGCCGTAGCCCACGATCACTTGCCAGTCGTCTTCGCCGATACGCAACACATCGCCCGCCAGCAAGCGGTGAAACTCTTGCGGCACGGACGGCACCAGTTCGGCATAGTACGAACGGCGCACGCGGATTTTTTCCAGCGCTTCGGGATCGGTGAGGCCGTGGGCGCGGAAAAACGCCACCGCACGCTCGCCGCCATTGACATTGCCCTCGGCCCCGCCCTCGGAGAACATGCGGGCGGTGACGTACTCCGACATGGTCATGAACAGCGGTACGTCCAGGCGCTCGCACAACCAGGACGCCAGCCCCACGTGATCGGGATGCATGTGGGTGACGATGATCCGCAGTACCGGCAGACTCTCGAGTTCGGTTTCGAGAACTTGCCTCCAATAACCCCGGAGGTCGTCCCGCGCCACGCCGCAATCGATGATGGCCCAGCCATCACGTCCTTCAAAACGATCGCGCAGCAACCAGAGATTGATGTGGTCGAGGGCGAAGGGCAGCGGCATGCGCACCCAGCGCAGCCCGGGCTGCAACTCGTGGGAACCACCAAAAACGGGGAGTGTGTCCCCAAGGGGATACTGGAGCTGGCTTTCGAGGGGATTCATCAGGGCCACCCGGGCGGGATACCGTCAGGCGCTGGGCGGCTGACGGTTCCGGAAATTGAACGGAATCGCCAACCTTAGCAAAAAGCGGGCGGGTGTGCTTGACATGCCGGCCCAGGCGGGGCCGGACGTGTCCGAGCCACCCGGCCGCCATGGCCTTAGCCCAGAAACACCTCATTGGCCCGCAACTGCGCTTGCACATCTTCCACTGCGATATCCGCCGGCTCGGCCAAATCGCCATGCGCCTGCACCGCCAGCGCCGCGGCGACTCCCGCCGCCTCGCCCATGACGAAGCAGCTGCCGGTGACGCGGGCAGCGGATTGCCCCTCGTGGGTCATGGAAGCACAGCGGCCGGCGACCAGCACGTTGCGCACTCCGCAACCCGCTTCGGGGATGATCATGCCCAGCGGCAACTGGTTGTAGCCGCGCGACTCGGGGATGGGCGGCCAGCGCCACTCGACGTCGCCGGCCACGTGCAGCTCCAGCGGCCAGCCGTTGACGCCGATGGCGTCGTCGACGTCGGCGCAACCCAGCACATCGTCGGCCGACACCACCGCGCGGCCGCGGATGCGGCGGGTTTCGCGGATGCCCAGCTGGGTGGCGATGTCGAGTACGTAGGCATTCTCGAAGCCGGGCACCCGGGCTTTGAGAAAGGCCAGGTAATCGACGATCTGCCGCCGGCCCTCGAGCTCGCCCGCGCTGAGCGACACGGCGTCGGTGCCGTCGGCCGCGCTGCCATCGGCATTGGCCAGTTGGGTGACGTTGACCCGCCACTCGTAGGGATGCTTTTGCGGCCGCACGATGGCGCCGCGTCGCGGAAAACGATACTCGCCGCTGCGCACGGCGTCGTCCATCAGGCCCGGGATGGTGCTCCAGGCGTCCTGGGCGCGTTCGGCATCGACATTGCCCACCTTGAACATGAGGGTGGGGTATAGCAAGGAGCCGGTTTCGTCGCCCTTGTCCCAGGGCACACCGGCCCAAGCGGCGAGATCGGCATCGCCCGAAGCGTCGATGAACACCCGGGCGCGCAATGCATAGCGGCCCGATTTCGTTTCGACCAGCAGGGAATCCACTCGCCCGTGTTCCCCCATCACCACGCCACAAGCCAGGGCATGGAACAGGATGCGTACGCCGCTGGCGTCGAGGAACTGATCGGCGGCGCACTTGAATGCCGTCATGTCGTAGGCCTGCGCGTCGACCTTGCCCAGGATGCGATGGGGCGGGTTGAGGCCGCCCAGGGCTGCGATGCGATCGAGCAGCTCGGTGCTGAGGCCCTGGACCACACGGCGATTTTCACCGTGCACATTGGCGTACAAGCCGCAGAAATTGGACACGCCGGCCGCTGTGCCCATACCGCCCAGAAAGCCGTAGCGTTCGACCAGCAGCACGCGGGCGTTCAGGCGGGACGCGCTGGCGGCCGCCAGCAGGCCGGCCGGGCCGCCGCCGAGCACGACGACGTCGTATTCGCCGAACACCGGCGTCTGGCGGGGAGGTTCGGAGATGAAGGAAGACATGCAAATACTCCAGATGCACAAGGGGCTGGAGGACGCAGGATCGCGCCGCCGCTCCAGCCCCATGGAAAAATCCGCCCTGAACCCACCGGGCGCCCGGCTTGCCGCCCGGTGTGAAGAAACTCCGGCCTTCCGGCCGCGAGGTGGACCGGGACTTGCGGCTTGGGCGCGTGGTCAGTTCTTGTTGTTGGTAATGCCCAGATCGCGGATCAGCGGCCCCCAGCGCTTGAGCTCGTCGTCCATGTAGGCACGGAACTCGGCCGGGGTGTTGCCCACCGCCTGCATATGGCTGTTGGCGAGCTTCTCGACCACGCCCGGATCCTTGAGCGCCTGGACCAGGGCGTCGGCCAGCTTGGCCTGGATATCGGCCGGCACCTTGGAGGAGATCACGAAGCCGATCCAGGCGGAACCCTCGATACCGGGTACGCCGACTTCGGCCAGGGTGGGGATCTCGGGCAGTAGCGGCGAGCGTTCGGAGGACGTGACCGCCAGGGCTCGCAGTCGACCGTCGCGAACCATGGGCATCACGGCGATCGGCGGCAAGGCAGCAAACTGCGTATCGCCGGAAATCACGGAGGTGAGCGCGGCCGGCGACGATGGATAGGGCACATGCACGGCGGAGCTGCCCAATTGCTTGAGCATCAGTTCCACCGCCAGATGCGACACCGTGCCGGCGCCCGGCGACGGGAAGTTGAATTTGTCGGGGTTGTCTTTCAGGGCCTTGAGGAGATCGTCGATGGTCTTGATATCGGACGAGGCCGGTACCACCAGCACGTTGGGCTGGTGCACGCCCAGGGTGAGCGGCGCAATGTCGGTGAAGGGATCGTAGGGCAGGTCGTCGAACAGCACCGTATTGTTGACCATGGGCCCCGTGATCGACACGCCGAAGGTGTAGCCATCGGGATCGGCCTTGGCAATGAGATTGGTACCGATGTTGCCGCTGGCACCCGGACGGTTCTCGACCACGATGGTCTGGTCGAGCAAGCTGCCGGCGCGCTCGCCCACCACCCGGGCGACTTGATCGGGGCTGGAACCGGCGCCGAACGGTACGATCAGGCGCAGCGGCTTATCGGCGGGCCAGGCGGCATGGGCCAGGCCCAGCGGCAGCATGGCGGCGCACGCCAGGGCGGCCCGCAGCGGCAGGCGGCGCAGGGAAGCGCCCAAAGATGAAGTCGACATGGATCATTCCTCCGTCATATCGTTGAAATACAGCTGCTCGTTGGCAATGAAGGCTGCCACCATCGCACGGTAGGCGGCATCCACCACCGCGTCCAGGTTCTGGAAACCGCGGTTGTGCCGCGCCGCCAGCGCGGCGACCTTGTCGAACACCTCGGCCTGGCGCGCCGGCGCCGACACCTGAAAGCTATCCTGCTTGAAGCGCGCCGCGTCCTTGACGTACATGGCGCGCTCGGCGATCAGGCGCACGATCTCGTCGTCCAGGCGATCGATATTGGCACGAACTTCGGCCAAGTTGCCACAGAGCGGCTGATAGGCGGGATCCCGGAAAGCCCGCAAGGGGCGGCCGCGCAGATCGGGTTCTTGATGACTCATGCTGTGAAGACCAAACAGAAAATCGTCCGTGGAGCACGGTTTCGACACCGCAAAAAGCTTACCCTCCACCCTTTATCATGTCTATCCAGTCACCTAAATAAAGGCTAGCGGAATTCTTAATAATGGACCTGAAGCTCCTGGCGGTGTTCGACGAAATCTATAAAACCCGAAGCGTGTCGCGGGCGGGCGAGAATCTCGGCCTGGCGCAAACTTCGGTCAGCCTGGCGCTGGCGCGCCTGCGCCGCCAGTTCAACGACCCTCTGTTCGTGCGCACCAGTGCGGGGATGATGCCTACGCCACATGCGCTGACACTGGTGCAGCCGCTACGCCAGGCATTGGAATTGCTCCGCGTGGCCACCCAGCAGCAGGTGCTGTTCGATCCGTCCACCTCGACCCGGCATTTTCATATCGCGATGACGGACATCAGCCATCTCGAGTTCCTGCCGCGGCTGATGAACCAGATCGTCAAACAGGCGCCGGGGGTGCGCGTCGACATCCTGCGCATCGGCGGCGACACGGCCAGGCAGCTCGAATCAGGGGATGCCGACCTGGCCGTCGGCTTCATGCCCGACGTGGAGGCGGGCTTCTATCAGCAGACATTGTTCGACCAATCCTTCGCCTGCGTGATGCGGCACGGGCATCCGCGGATCCGGCGCAAAATAAGCGGGAAACTCTTCGAGCAGGAACGGCATGTGGTGATCACCGCGCCGGGCACCGGCCATGATCTGGTCGAGCAAGGCCTGTCGCGCCAGCGCGTGGCCCGCCAGGTTGCCTTATCGATGCCCACCTTGCCGGGACTGGGCAACCTGTTGGCCAATACCGACCTCGTGGCCACCGTGCCAGACCGGGTGGCCCAGATGCTGGTCAGGATCGCGCGGGTCAAGGCCCTGCCTCCGCCCTTTCCCTTGCCATCGTTCTCGATCAAGCAGCATTGGCATGCCCGCTATCAGTACGATCCCGCCAACCAATGGCTGCGATCCACGGTGGCCAACTTGTTCCTGGAGGCCTGACATCGGCGGCGGGCCTACGCCGGCACCGGCTCGTCCAAGCGCTGGATGTCGCGGCGCAGCCACCACAGCAGCAAGATGCCGGGGATCGCAATTCCCACCGTCACCAGAAAAAAGCCCGGCCAACCCAGCGCCTCGACCAGCGGTGGCGACAGCGGGCCGGCCAGATAGGTGCGGCCCACGGCCGAGAGGGCCGACAGCAGCGCAAACTGCGTGGCGGTGAAGCGCGCGTTGCAGAACGCCATCAGCAAGGCGACGAAGGCGGCGGTGCCCATGCCACCGCACAGATTCTCGAGCCCCACGCCGGCGGCCATCAGCGCCAGGTTCTGTGGGGATACCGCGATCAGCCAATAAGCCAGGTTGGAGACGGCCTGCGCCAGGCCGAACAGGAACAGCGAGCGATACAGCCCCAGCCGAGCAAGTAGCCCGCCACCGATCAGGGCGCCAACGATGGTGGCCGCCAGACCCATCAGCTTGTTCACCGCGCCAACCTCGGTAGCCGAATAGCCCGCGCCCCGGATCAGGAAGGTGGTGGACAATGCCCCCGCAAAGGCATCGCCCAGCTTGTACAGCACCACCAGGGCCAGCAACGTGAGCGCCCCTCGCCGGGAGAAAAACTCCACCAGCGGCCCCGCCACCGCCTCGGCCAGCGTACGCGGCGGCCGGGGCTGCACTTCCGGCTCGGGCGCCAGCAAGGTAATCACGGCGGCCAGCGCCATCAGGCCGCCCATCAGGATGTAGGTGTTGCCCCAGCCGATCCAGGCGTCGGCCAGGATCAAGGCCAGGCCGCCGGACACCAGCATCGCCAGCCGATATCCCAGCACGGACACGGCCGCCCCCGCGCCGCGCTCATCCGGCCGCAGCACATCGGTACGGTAGGCGTCGAACGCGATATCCTGCGTGGCCGAAAAAAAGGCGACGAGTACCGCCAGCATCGCCAGCGGCATCAATGCCTGGCTGGGCGGAAACCACGCCATCGCGGCAATCGACAGGGCCAAGGCCAGCTGGGTAATCAGCATCCAGCCGCGCCGCCTGCCCAGGAAGGGCGGCACGTAGCGGTCGATCAGCGGAGCCCACAGGAATTTGAGCGTATAGGCCGATCCCACCAGGGTGAGAAAGCCGATGGCCTGCAACGACACGTCTTCGACCGTGGCCCAGGCCTGCAGCGTGCCGCCGCTCAAGGCCAGCGGCAAACCGCTGGCAAAACCCAGGGCCAGGAGCGGCGCGACGCGCCGGTTGAAATACAGTTGATGGGCGGGACGAATGGCAACCTCCGTGGGAAAAATGCGTCGTGGCGTAGGCCGCGAGCCCGCAGTCTAAGCCCACATGACGCGGAGCGCGAGTGAAGAACGTCGTCAAAACCGTGGCCGTACCTGAAGTTGCGTTAAGCCCGATATCAGAACGCTTGCCGCGCTCTTAATTGTATTGATATCATGACAACATAATAAAATGGATAAACACTATCTCATCTTGATCCCTAAAGGAGGTCGTGAATCATGAACCTGCAACGACGGCTAGCCCAAGCCATTCTTGGCACCGCCGGCTTCATCGCGGCGCTGGTACCCCTGGCCAGTCTGGCAACGGAAGTCTGGACACCCCGGCATCCCGTCAATCTCATCGTGCCCTATCCGCCAGGCGGCGTCGTGGACTTCGTAGCTCGCGCCATAGCGCCTACGGTCTCGAAGGATCTGGGAGTTCCGATCATCGTGCACAACCGGCCGGGCGCCAGCGGAGTCATCGCCGCCCGCAGCATTGCCAACGCTGCACCCGACGGCTACACCGTCGGCTTCGGTTCGCCCAGCACGCACATGGTGCTTCCCGCGATAGGCATGGACACCCAATACGATCCAATCGCTGACTTCACTCCGTTGATCAAGTTATTCGAGTACGTCACCGTGCTGGCCGTTCATCCCGACCTTCCTGTCAATTCGGTGGGCGAACTGATCGCATTGGGCAAGAACCCTGCCACCGAACTGTTCTACGGCACCCCAGGCTCCGCCACTTCTTTTCACATTCTCGGCGAGCTTTTCAATCAGACCGCCGAGATCGACATGACGCATGTACCCTACAAGGGCGGCAATGATCAAACCATAGGTCTGGTCGGTGGCCAAACCCAGGTGAGTTTTCTGGTGCTGCAAAATGTTCTACCTTTTCTCGACGATGGCCGCATCCGCCTGCTCGCCAACTTTGCCGACACGAAGCATCCCGCCATTGCCAACGTTCCACTGATCCGCGACGAGTTCCCGGAGCTCAGCACCGACCTCGGCTGGATGGGCATTTTCGGTCCGCCCCGCCTCCCCGCACCCATCGCCCAGCGTTTAGCCAAGGGGTTCCAGGCCGCCATCATCAGCCCGGAAGTCCAAGACAAGCTGCGTGACAACGGCTTGCTCGCCATTGGACATATCTATCAGCCTGGCGAGTTCGAACAGGCCGTGAACAGCGGCCAGGAGTCGGTCAAGACCATCACCAGCGCCCTGGGGATCCAGGCCAACTAACCCGCTCTTCTCCGACTTTGCCATGTCAACATTCAAGGAACGCCCCTGGAGCCAAGTGATGGGCTCCGAGATCGATCAAACACTGGCCGCCATCAGCCGCTTGGACCACTTGGGTGGACGCCCCGCCCTGCTCTGCATCGATAACAGCAATGCGGTGTTCGGTGATACGCCCGAACCACTCGAAGCCATGGTCAAGCGCTTTCCGTTCGGCTGCGGCATGGCGGCGTGGGATGCACTGGAGCCCACCAAGGCCTTGCTGCAGGCTTTCCGCCAACGGCGGTTGCCCATCATCCATTCCGCTCTGGATCATAATCCCACGCCGGACCGTTTTCGCATTGCCGGCATCAAAGGGGCCGCCAAGGTCGTCATGAGCACCAGGGATCGCGCCTGGATGCCCGAGCTGACCCCCCTCGACGACGAACTCCGCATCTATAAACGCTGTGCCAGCGTGTTTTTTGGTACTGCATTAACCACACATTTACAGTACGCCGGAGTCGACACCCTGATCGTCTGCGGCAACACCACGAGTGGCTGCGTGCGGGCAACCGTAGTCGATGCCTTCAGTCTGGGATACAAGGTCGGCGTCGTGGAAGAATGCGTGTTCGACCGCAATACCGTCTCGCATCAAGTCAATCTGTACGATATGCATTTCAAGTATGCGAACGTTATGCGTCTGGACGACGTGATCCCTTACTTGGAGGGGGAGCTGCAAAAGGCAGGCGCACGATAAAACGCTCCGTCCTAGAATAGGGGTTGTTACGGCCCGTTGGCTTCAGCCTCATGGAGGCTTCGCTCATCCCACGGGTCTCGCACGTCAATGGGCCAGCCCCCAGGAGACCACGCCATGAAGGCTTTGTACCCTTCCACCCCGCAACGCATCGCCGTCCGTCAGGCCGAACTCGGCGTCGGTTTCCAGGTAGGCCGCGCCCTGCCTACCCGCGAGCGCCGCATGGTCGGCGCCTGGTGTTTTCTGGACCATCTCGGCCCGGTCGACATCGGCCCCGACGGCGGGGGCATGCACGTGGGCGCACATCCCCACACCTGTCTGCAAACCTTTACCTGGATGATCAACGGTGAAGTCATGCATCGCGACAGCCTGGGCTCCGAACAGGTGATCCGGCCGGGCCAGGTCAATCTCATGACCGCGGGCCACGGCATCTCGCATACCGAAGACTCACTACCCGGCGCATCGCGGCTGCATGGCGCGCAACTGTGGATCGCGCTGCCGCCCGAACATGCCGACATCCCGCCGGCCTTCGATCACTATCCCGATCTGCCCACCTGGCAAGAGGCGGGCGCCACGCTCACGCTGCTCGCGGGCGAACTGGCCGGCCGGCAGGCCCCCACCCGCCTCTACAGCCCGCTGCTGGGCGTCGACCTGCACAGCGCCTCTGGTGGACGAGTGAGCGTGCCGCTGAATGCCGGCTTCGAGCACGGCTTGCTGCCGTTGGAGGGCAGGCTGTCCTTCGAAGACCAGGAGATCGGACCTCAGGATTTTCTATACCTCGAGCCAGGCCGCCCATCCCTGGAGCTGGAACTGGCCGCCGGCAGACGCCTCCTGTTGCTCGGCGGCCAGCCGTTTGGCCAGCCCGTGACGATGTGGTGGAACTTCGTCGGTCACTCGCGCGACGCAGTGGCCGCGGCCCAGGCCGATTGGGAGGCGGGTAGTGAACGCTTCGGCACTGTGCCGAAGGCGACCGAAAGACTGGCTGCACCGCGGATACCATGGTGATGATGGACCGCAACGCGCCGGCCGCTTCCTCTCCCGCACGGTGCACGGTCGGGTCTACTGAAGCCGAGCCCCGCGTGGCAGCCGCGGGCGCCACCTGGCTGCCGGTGTTTTCCGGGCATCCAAGGCGTGGTTCCCGAGGCGCCGCGTTTATTCCACTTGGATGCCGGCGTCGTGGATGACCTTGCCCCAGCGATCGGAATCGCTTTGGATAATACGCCCGAGCTCTTCCGGCGAACTCGTGGTGGCTTGAATCCCTTCCTTGGCCAGCGAATTTCGAATCGCCGGCTCGTTCATGACCGCCACCAGATCCTGGTTGATCTTGCGCACGATCGCCTCGTCCGTACCCGCCGGCGCCACGATGGCGAACCAGTTCGTCAATTCGTATCCCGGCATGCCCGCTTCCGCCATCGTCGGGACTTCGGGCAGAACCTCGCTGCGCTCGGCGCCGGTAACCGCCAGGGCCCGTAATGCCCCCGACTGGATATGCGGCAACACGCTGATCACACCGCCCATCCACATATCGATCCGGCCCTCGAGGAGATCGGGCATCGCCGGAGCGGCCCCTTTGTATGGCACGTGCCGGATCTCGACGTCGGCCATGGATTTGAGCAGTTCGTTGCCCAGATTGTGCGGCGAACCCACGCCCGGAGTGCCGTAGGTCAGGCTATCCGGTTTGGATCGTGCCAGGTCCAGCAGTTCCTTCAAGTTTGAAACCGGAAGTGCCGACGGCACGACGAGCGTGAACATCTCGGTCGCCACCATGCCCACCGGCGCAAACGCCGTCATGGGATCGAGCGCGGAACGGAACAAATGCGGCGTGACCGTAAAGACGTTGCTGGCGGTGAACAACAAGGTGTATCCGTCAGGCTTGGCGCGGGCCGCGACTTCCGCGCCAACGTTGCCGCCGGCGCCACTGCGGTTCTCCACCACGACAGGAACACTCCAGCGCTGCGCCAGGCCTTGCGCCACCATGCGCCCCAGCCGATCGGTCGCCCCGCCCGGCGCGAAGGGAATCACCAGGCTTACCGGCTTATCCGGGTAACCATCGGCCGACGCCAGTGCGGCCTTGCCGGCGCTCAGGCACATCGCCAGCGCCCCGACCGCCAGCGGCAGGGCTTTTATCCATCGTTTCTTAAGCATTGGTCTCTCTCCCTATGTCCATCGTGTGTCGAAGCCGGCCCTGACTTGTGGCAGCGCCTTCGGCGCGTGGTCAGTCCCAGACGTCCGGCTCGGTCCGGCGAATCTTCTCGAGGATCGGTTGAATACTGAACCAGCCCGCCTGGTGCGAGCCAAGTTGCTGCGCCGCCAAGGCCGCCACCTCGGGCGGGATCGGGCGTGCCCCGCCGGCGGCTCTGGCCATGAGTGTCTGCTCACAGGCGCGTTCCAGCCGAATGAACCACCAAACAGCTTCGTCGACGCTGTGCCCCACGGTAATAGGACCGTGGTTTTGGCAAATGACGGCTTTGCCCGGGCCCAAGGCCTCGGCGATACGGTCGCCCTCCTCCCGGATCGCAGCCACGCCGCCATATTCGGAGTACAGGCCGTGATCGTTGTAGAAGCTGCAGGTTTCCTGCGATATGGGCTCCAACAGGCAGCCCAGGGTGGAAAACGTCACGCCATAGCGCGCATGGGCGTGACAGGCCGCCACGATGTCCGGCCGGGCGTGGTGGATTCGCGAATGGATCGCGTAGGCGGCCGCACTGGTGGGCCTATCCCCGATGACCACTTGCCCGCTTTTATCCACCAGCAACAAATCCGACACCCGGATATGCGAAAAATGCACGCCGATGGGGTTCACCCAAAAATGGTCCGTGTCGATCGGATCGCGACAGGTGATGTGCCCACCGATTCCCCAGTCGAATCCATAGTGCGCGAACACCCGGAAGGCGAGGGCAAGCTGTTGCTTGCGATGCTGGCGTTCCTGCTCGGGGTCGTCGAAGACGGGCATCGCGGGCCAGTCCAGCTCCCGGCCCACCGCCTCCAAGGCGAGACTTCGTCCGGCATGCGGCATCAGCTTTCTCCCAATGGCGAATGAAAAGCGTTGAACATTTGCACCTTGCGAAACGATTCAATCCATCCCGCGCCAGCGCGGGAACAGCTGCTCCGCGTTGCCGCGCGCGATCTGCCGGTGTTCGCCGGCATCGAGGGGCCGACAGGCATCGTGGCATCTATCGCGCAGCGCGCTTGCCGCACTCGCGACCTGGTCCCGGGGCCCGAACGGGTAATCGGTGCCAAACAACAGATTGTCGATTCCTGAAATCGCACGCATCGCCGAAAATGTGACCTCATTTGCCGACAACGCGGTATCGAAATAGCACTTGGCCAGCTCGACACGTATGCCATTCGGAATATAGGACTGCAACCGCTCGTCGTTGCGGGCCAGCACCTCGATACGATCCGCGATGTAAGGCATCGCTCCGCCCATATGCGAAAAAATGAACCGGATTCCCGGAAAGCGCTGGAGCACGCCCGAGAAGATCAACGAAGCCACGGCTCGCGCGGTGTCGAACGTGAAGTCGAGCGATGACAAGGAGAGCCCCGCCACGGCCACCGGCGCCACAGGCGACGTGGGATGCACGAATACCACGGCGCTCCGGCGATCCAGCTCCTCATACAAGGGCCACAGGCTTTCGTCCCCCAAGTATTTGCCGCGGAAGTTCGACAACAGGCAAACACCATCCGCCGGCCCCTGCTCGTAGGCGAAGGCCACCTCCGCCAAGGCGGCGTCGAGGCTCACCAGCGGTACCGTGGCAAAACAGCCGAACCGGCGTGGATGGTTTGCGCACATATCCAGTGCCACTTCGTTGCAGGCGCGAGCCAGGCGCGCGGCGACATCGTCCGCCACCTCCAGGCCCGGTGCGCTGATCGAGGTTATGGCGCAGGCCACGTCCGCGGCGTCCATGCGCTCGAGCGCGTCCTCCACCGTCCAGTGCGGCAACCGGCCCGACGAACCTTGAGCGCCAATTTTGATGGCGCCTACCGCTTCAACGTAGCCGGGAGGCAGGATATGGTGGTGAACATCAATGTAGCGGCCCACGGGACGCCTCCTCTTGATCCTGTTGCCGGATCGCCTAGGCGGACGGCGGCGTGCCAGACGTAGCCAAGGACTTGCCAATGGCAAATCAGACCTTGCGCGTGAAAGGCAACCATTATGGCAAAGCGCTTATATAATTTGAAATACTAATTTCATTCCAATTAATAGGCTAAGCCTATGAAAATCAGACTCCGTCAGGTCGAAGGCTTCCTGGCCCTGGCCGATACCTTGTCCTTTTCGCGCGCCGCCCAGCGGCTGGGCATGACGCAGCCCGCGTTCTCGCAGATGATCCGCGAACTTGAAGACGCCCTGGAGCTGCCGCTCTTCGAGCGCAGTACGCGCCGGGTCCAGTTGCTGCCGGCGGGCGAGCAACTGCTGGATCGCATGCGCGCCGGGCTGGACCACCTGCAGGAGGCCTATCAGCAAGCCCAGGCCCTGGCTCGTTTGGAGCAGGGGCAACTGGCGGTGGCCACTCTGCCATCGCTTGCCTGTGGCGCCGTACTGCGGGTCATGTCGGCGTTTCGCCAACAACACCCGGGTATCGCGTTGCGGTTGTATGAGGATCACAACCGGCAGATCCTTGAAACGCTGGCGGCCGGCAAGGTCGACCTGGCGGTGGGCTCGGCCATGCCGGACATCCGGCAGCTCGACTTTGAGCCATTATTTGAAGACGAGCTGGCCTGCATTTTGCCGATTGGCCATCCGTTGAGTACGCAGCCGGAGATCGACTGGAAGCAACTGGCAGACGAAACCATGATCCTGGTGGCGGCAAGCTCGCAAACCTATCAGATGGTGCGCGAGACGCTGGCCGTGCTGGCCCGCGGCAAGCAGGCCGAGTATCAAACGCTCAACAGCGTTACCGCATTGAGCATGGTGCGCGCGGGCTTCGGCTTGACCATGATCCCGGCGATCACGTTGCCGGAGCTCAATATGGAGGGGCTGTGCCAGCGGCCGATGGGTGTGCCGAAACCCAGCCGGCAGGTGGGCATCTTCCGGCGCCAGGGCGCTGGTCTTTCGCCCGCTGCGCAGGCTTTTTCGCGCATGTTGGGGGAGGCGTTGCGGACTCGGACCACGTCTACCGCGTGAGCCCTTGCGTCTCTAACACTCCAAGCCGCTCAAAACCAGACAGCCAAGGCAAACCAACGGCGATCACTCATGATTGTTCCGGCAAATTCGCAAGCACCCGCTGCAACAGCATCAAGAGTTGTCGATATTCCGGCGCCGTCAAACAGTCGGCGATCGCACTTTGCGACTCATCCGCCGCCGTCCGCGCGCGGCACAATAAATCACGCCCCTGCGCCGTGATGCGCACCAGGCGGCGGCGCGTGTCTTCCTCGGGAATCTCACGGGTCACCAAACCCTTGCGTTCGAGGATCTTCAGAACCAGGGTATTGGTCGAGCGATCTAGACCCAATACTTCACCCAGTTCCGTTTGGCCCAGTTGCTCAACGATATCCAGCACGAATAAATAGTCGTACTGGCGATCGGTCAGACCCAGCGCGGCGCATCCCTCATTGAACCGCCCTGACGTCTTCTGTAGACAGCGGCGCAATAGGAAACCCGGGCGAGCCAGTAAAGCTTGGCGCGCCGTCTCCAAAGAATCCAGCTCGACTGCTGGAGTTGTGCAATCTAAGGGCATTAGGTGGTGGCAAAACGTTGAAGGCCGGCAGGCACGAGGTTGCCCCAGCTCTTGACTCGGTAGCGATGATAGTACATAGTTCGAGCCAGTTCGTTTGATGTCTGATAATCAGCTATCGCACAAAAAGGAGTTTTTATGCGCCTCGCTCCACGCTCCCCCGCCGTGATCGGCCGCCCAGTGGACGATCCCGCCAATTGGCTACCCAACAACCTGGCACAGGATCCTCGCTGGCGCTTCGAGCTCACCAACGCCGAGATCGACGATTTGCATACCATGGCCGTCCGTCTCGGGCCACGCCTGGGTGGCGACCCAAATCGTTTACTGGACCTCACGACAAGCGACTTCAATCTGGGCCGCTTCGGCGAGCGCCTGGAACAACTGCGGTCCGAACTCAAGGATGGATTTGGAGTTGCGTTGATCCGAGGCCTTCCTCTGGACACACTTAGCCGTCTGGAAGCCGCCACCATCTATTGGGCCATCGGCAGCCATCTTGGCCAAGCTCGATCCAACAATCCGGATGGCGACATGCTGGGCCACGTCACCGACCTGGGTAAAAGCCAGGACGATCCCAACAGCCGGGGTTATCAGACTCGCGAAACCATGGACTATCACTGCGACCAGGCCAGTATCGTGGGTCTGCTGTGCGTGCAGGAGCCAAAGAGCGGGGGGCTTTCGAAAATCGCGAGCGCCGTTGCCGTCTACAACGCCCTGCTGCAACGCGCCCCCGAAACCGTCGAGTTGTTATCCCGGAAGTTTTGCTGGACGAAACATGGGGAGACCGATGATGGTGAGCAAGCCTATTACGAGAGCCCGGTCTTCAGCGTCCTCGACGATAAGCTCTGCGTGTCGTTCGGTCCGCGCCATATCATCAAGGGACACGATCTACCTGGCGCACCCGCGTTAAGCAGCGCCCAAGCCGAGGCCATCCGCATCACCGAGGAACTGGCCGAAGAGTTGCATTACTCCATGCAACTACAACGGGGCGATATGCAGTTTCTCAATAACTTCGTCGTCCTGCATACCCGCACCGCGTATATCGATTGGCCCGAGCCCGGCAAACAACGCCTGTTGTGGCGCCTTTGGCTATCTGCCCCCGACCTTCGATCCCCAACAGATTACGTCAAGCAATGGGATGCCGGAGTCAGCCTGAGCCGCACCCAGCCTCGCATCGTGCTTTGAGCGCCTTACCACACGCACTTTACCGAAGGAGAGAGACATGAGAAAAACCAAACCCTGGATTCTGCATCTGGCCTGCCTAACCCTTGCCACCGCCAGTACGGCTTGGGCCTCGGATAGCTACCCTGATAAGCCCGTCCATTGGATCATTCCCAACGCCGCGGGCGGTGGCACCGACGCCATTGCCCGCTTAATTGCGCAGCATCTGTCTCCGGAACTAGGCCAGCCCGTGATCATCGAGAACCGCCCAGGCGGCTCCTCAATCATCGGGGCGACGGCGTTGGCACGCTCCAAGCCCGATGGCTACACCATGCTCACCAGCGACAATGCCACCTTTGCCACCAATCCTCACTTCTACGAGAAGATGGGCTATGACCCGGAGAAAGACTTCAGCTACGTTAGCCATGTGGCGCGCTTCCCGCTGCTGCTGATCACACGACCCGACTTTCCCGTGAATGATGGCAGAACATTCATCAGCCATCTCAAGGAGAACGCCCTAACATATGCCACGCCGGGCACCGGGCTTCCCCATCACTTGGCATCCGAGCTTCTGCTTCAGGAAACCGGCGCACAAGCCACCCATGTGCCCTATCGCGGGTCGCCAGCGGCCCTCATGGATCTCAATGCGGGAAGGATCGATTTCATGTTCGTCGACCTGGCAAGCGGCAAGGCCTTCATTCAGGATGGCCGGGTCAAGCCCCTGGCCGCCGCCACTACCGAGCGGTTGGCTGAGTTTCCCGAAGTACCCACGATGAAAGAGCTTGGCTTCGATACTTTCGAGGTCTATGCCTGGCAAGGCGTGGTGGTACCCAAAGACACGCCTGCTGCGACCGTCGCACGCCTCAACCAGGCACTGGCCGCAGCGATCGACGCTCCCGGTGTCCGTGAGCGAATGAGCGAAATCGGGGTGGAGCCAAACACCAGCACACCCGAGGAGCTAGCCGGGTACGCGACCCAGGAATCCCAACGTTGGGGCGAGCTGATCCGCTCTCGCGGCCTGAAAATCGACTAGCTCTTGCACTTCATAGGTGCTAGTCCCCAAGGACTCCACATCAAAAGCGACTGCTCATGTACCAAACATCTCTATTGATCGGCAATCACCGCCGAATGGCTTCATCCGGAACAACCTTTGAACGCCACAACCCTTTATCTCGCTTGCCGGTCACAGTGGCTCCCGCGGCCACGGCGGACGACGCCAAGGCGGCAGCCGATGCCGCGGCGGCGGCGTTCGCCGATTGGTCGACCCTCGGTCCGAACGAGCGTCGCATGCGCCTGCTTGCGTCGGCCGATCGTTTGCAGACCAAAGCCAATGACTTCGTCGCCGCCATGGCCGAGGAAATCGGCGCGACGGAAGGCTGGGCCAGATTCAACGTTCATCTCGCCACCAATATGCTGCGCGAAGCGGCAGCCCTCACGACGCAGGTGGGCGGCGAGACGCTGCCTTCCGACAAGCCCGGCACATTGGCCTTGACCATACGTCAGCCGGCCGGTGTCGTCTTGGGCATCGCGCCGTGGAATGCTCCCATTATCCTGGGCGTGCGTGCCATTGCCACTCCGCTTGCCTGCGGCAATACCGTAATCCTCAAAGGTTCCGAGCTTTGTCCACGAACCCACGGTCTGATCGTGGAAGCGATGATCGAAGCCGGACTGGGCGACGGGATCGTCAACTACCTCAGCAACGCTCCCAAGGATGCGGCCGAGATCGTCAACACCCTGATCGCCCATCCCGCGGTTCGGCGCATCAACTTCACGGGCTCCACCCGTGTTGGCCGTTTGATTGCCGAGCAGGCGGCTTCCCATCTCAAGCCCGTCTTGCTCGAACTGGGTGGCAAGGCTCCGCAGGTGGTACTTGATGACGCGGATGTCGATCATGCCGTCAAGGCCGCTATCTTCGGCGCCTTCATGAATCAGGGGCAGATCTGCATGTCCACCGAGCGTATCGTCGTGGACACCGCCGTTGCCGATGCCTTTGTCCAGCGTTTTGCCGAACGGGCCCGGACGCTGAAGGTTGGCGATCCAGCAGACGGCTCCGCTCCGCTCGGCTCCGTCGTCGATGAGAGTACAGTAGAACGCTGCATGGCCTTGATCGCCGACGCCACCGCCAAAGGAGCCGTCGTGAAAGCCGGCGGCACGGCGCAGGGGACGCTGATGACGGCCACAGTAGTGGACCACGTCACAGCCGACATGCGCCTTTATCACGAAGAATCCTTCGGTCCGGTGGTGGCCATCGTACGCGGCACGGGTATCGAGGAGCTCATTGCCCTGGCCAACGATACGCCGTATGGCCTCACCTCGGCCATCTTCAGCCGCGACGTTACCAAGGCTTTGCAAATTGCCCAACGCCTTGAGTCAGGTATCTGCCACATTAACGGTCCCACCGTACACGACGAAGCGCATATCCCATTTGGAGGGGTCAAGGCCAGCGGCTATGGCCGTTTTGGCGGCCAGGCCGGGATTGCGGAGTTCACCGAGCTCCGGCAGATCACCATAGAACCAGGAGATCAAAGCTATCCGTTCTAGTAATAATGACGACGGTAATCCAGTCGGCTGGCACGCCCAATTCGTCCGTCATTCGGCACGCCAGCCGATGTGCATGTCCACATGGATATCCGCATAGGGGCAAACGAGCGCACCAGATTCGTTGCGTTCGAGCAGCCCCACCGTGATCAAAGCCGAGGCGTCATCATGCACCCGCAACTCGTAGGAGTGTTCCCCGCCCCCAGCTCGATGAGCAAGCCTCGAAGACGTGCCGCTGTCAGTGATTCAGTCTCAGGCCTTGTTACTACGGCGAGAGCGATGTCAAGATTCTCTGAGGGAGAAGCAAGAGTCTTGAACACGACACCCGGTATGTTGTGGCGGCTGCAAACCGAAGGTACTAGCGCCACACCCATGGCGCACTCGACGAGACTCACGATAGTCTGAATTTGCACGGCCTCTTGCACCACCTTGGGCGTAAAACCTTCCATCTGGCAGGCGAGCATCACCTGGCCGCGGAGGTTCTGCGCGGCCGCGGCCGAGTACATCAGAAAGGGCTCGTCCGCGAGCTCGCGCAACTTGAGATGCCGTCGCCTTGCTAAAGGATGGTGAACAGAAAGAGCCAATATTAAAGTATCCGGCTCTACAGGCACCAAGGCAAGATTTGTTGGCTCAAATACCGGAAACCGTACCAGACCAAGATCAAGTTGGCCAGCCTCGATCTCGCGAAGGATCTGCGTAGTGGTGCGTTCGCGCAACTCTAGCGAGATCAGCGGATAGTGCTCGCGAAACATCGGCAACGCCCGCGGCAAGAGCGAATAAGTGGCCGAACCGACAAAGCCTACGCTTAGCGTTCCTGCCAGGCCCGTGGAGGCGCTCGTTGCCGCTTGACGCAGTTGGTCAACGTGAAAGGCTATTTGTCTCGCATCCCGAAGGATTGCTTCACCAAGTGCCGTAAGGCGCACCCCACGGCGCTCTCGAATGAAGAGCGGGCCGCCGAGATCCTCCTCCATGCGTTTGATGGCCACTGACAGTGGCGGCTGCGCCATATGCAGTCGCTCTGCCGCTTTGCGGAAATTCTGAGTCTCAGCTACGGCGAGAAACTGGCGGATCAGACGGGTGTGCATGCTGCGAGCTTGTAAGTGAAGACCTGCTTTAGCTTAACAAAAAGATATCGTCACTCCAAAGAAAATGTATTGGACGCATAAGTCTACGCCGCTTAGCCTTAGTCATGATTCCCCCAACCGCCTATAAGCCGGAGATTCTATGAACGAATGCGAAGAGACCTTGGAGCTGCTGATTGACGCGGTACGGAGGTTCACCCGAGAAGTCTTAGTGCCCGCCGAACCGGAAGTGCAGCTCACTCATGAGATCCCCGATCACGTGGTGCGAGGGTTAAAGGAGCTTGGACTCTTCGGCATGACAGTGCCACAAGAGTATGGTGGGCTGGGACTGAGTATGTACGAAGAGGCTCGCTTGGTGTTCGAGGTGGCCTATGCCGCACCGGCCTTCCGTTCTTACTTCGGCACCACCAACGGCGTGGGGACGCTTGGCATCATCAATGAAGGCAGCGAAGCGCAAAAGCGCAAGTATTTGCCCAAGCTTGCCAGTGGCGAGATGCTCGCCTCCTTTTGCTTGACTGAACCTGACGCCGGCTCCGACGCAGCGTCCCTCGCGACACGTGCGGTACACGACGGTGACCACTACATCATCAACGGTACCAAGCGTTTCATCACCAATGCGATCCATGCCGGCGTGTTCACAGTTTTCGCACGAACCGGCACCAAGGAACAGGGGGCGAGTGGTATTTCCGCCTTTCTTGTAGATCGTGGCACTCCAGGGATGAGCATCGGTCAACCCTACGAGAAAATGGGCTTCGCGGGCTCGCATGAATCCGACGTCACCTTCGACAACGTGCGTGTGTCCGCAAGCGCACTGCTGGGTGCCGAAGGTCAGGGCTTCAAAAGCGCCATGCGCTCGCTCGATCATGCGAGGCTGCATATGGCAGCCGTCGCCGTCGGGGCCTGCGAACGCCTGCTCGACGAAGGCGTGCGCTACGCCATAGAGCGCAAACAATTCGGACGGCCAATTGCCGAGTTTCAGCTGATCCAAGCCATGCTGGCCGACAGCCAGGCCGAGGCCTACGCGGCGCGTGCGATGGTGGAGAAGGCAGCACGCGACAAGGATGCGGGCAAGAAAATCACTAAAGAAGCAGCGTGCTGCAAGTACTTCGCCACCGAAGCGGCGGGACGCATCGCCGATCGCATTCTGCAGGTGCACGGGGGCAATGGCTACATGAAAGAGTACGCCATTGAACGTCTCTACCGCGACGTACGGCTGCTACGTATCTATGAAGGCACTAGCCAGATCCTCCAGATCATCGCAGCGCGGGAGCTCGTGCGCGAACACCTTTGAGACCGGCTATAGGGTTGGTGCACTGATCATCGCCGCCCCCTGGCAGAGCCTGGATCGTGCCGAAGCTTCGAACCAAGGCCTAACCCAACGTTCTATTTATTGAATGACTGAGTATGACAAAAGCTCCTCTACACGGACTGCGCATCCTCGACCTCACAACCGTCGTGATGGGGCCCTATGCCGGACAACTGATCGGCGAGTACGGTGCCGAGGTCATCAAAATCGAAGCCCCGTGCGGCGATAGCACCCGTCATATCGGCCCAGGCCGAGAGAACGGCATGGCAGGACTCTTCATGGGAGTCAACCGCCACAAGGCGAGTGTCGTGATCGACCTCAAGTCGCACGCAGGTCGAGAAGCCTTGCTCTCGCTAGTGGAAACCGCCGATGTGCTGATGCACAACATGCGGCCAAACAAAATGGAGGCGCTGGGGCTCGGGCCCGATGAGATACGCGCACGCAACCCTCGACTCGTGTATGCCTCGCTCACCGGCTTCGCCTCCGACGGCCCTTATGCCGGGCAACCTGCCTATGACGACGTGATCCAAGGCCTTGCCGGCTTTGCTGGACTGATGGAGATGCAAACTGGCGTGCCGCGCTACATACCCGCAGCCCTCGCCGACAAGGTGGGCTCGCTCTTTGCGGTACAGGCAGTGCTCACCGCACTGCTGCAGCGCGAGCAGACAGGCTACGGCGCCTGCGTGGAGGTGCCAATGTTCGAGGCGGCAGTGAGTTTCGGGCTGGTGGAACACATGCAGGGCGGGCAGTTTGAGCCACCAATCGAGCCGATGGGCTATAGACGCGCGATGATGCCGGGCCGACGCCCCTACGAAACACGGGACGGACACGTATGCGTGATGCCTTACACCGACTCGCACTGGCAAGCTTTCCTCTTGGAAGTAGGAGACACCGCAACGCTGGAGGATCCACGCTTCGCGACGCTCTCCGAGCGCACTCGCAACATCGAGTTGCTCTACACACGATTGGCCGAACATATTCTGACTCGATCTACCCAGGAGTGGCTCGGCGTCTGCCACCGATTGGATATCCCGGTTGCCCCAATGAATCGACTGGAGGATCTTCGCGCCGATCCCCACCTCTGTGCGGTGGAGCACTTCGTGACGGTCGATGACGCGGACATGGGTAGGCTGGTGTTTCCACGCAACCCCGTGCGCTTCGATGGCTGGCAGTCGCAACCAACCATGCCGCCACGGCTCGGGCAAGACACCGAGCGCGTCCTGAACGCCGTCGCGCGTCGTGACGGGGATAGCCGATGAGCGCTCTGCAAGGCTTCAGTGTGCTTGAGCTCGGCCGCGTACCACCAGCCGAGCTGCCCGGTATGTTTTTGGCCGACATGGGCGCTGATGTGCTCAAAATCGACACTCCAACTCGAGGCCAGCGGCCTTCGGATACTGATCGCTTCGAGGCACAGTCACATACCAATCGCAACAAGCGCTCGATGGCGATCGATCTCAAGCATCCGCAAGGGCTGGCGATTTTCCTGCGCCTTGCACGCGAAGCGGATGTCATCATTGAAGGTTTTCGCCCCGGAACAATGCGGCGTCTAGACGCCGACTATGAAAGCATCGCATCGATTAATCCCCGTATCGTCTATTGCTCGATGTCGGGCTTCGGGCAAGCGGGACCCTATCGCAGCCGGCCCGCGCATGATTTGAACTTTCTGGCCCTCTCAGGAGCCCTGAGCCTCTGGGGTGATGCAGGACGAGCGCCAGATGTGCCGTTGAACCTCGTCGCGGACTATGGAGGTGCGGGCATGCACGCCGCGCTCGCCATCGCCTTCGCACTCTTGGAACGGGAGCGCAGCGGCCAGGGCCAGCACATCGACATTGCCTACCTGGACACGAGTATTGCCCTGCTGGCTGCGACACCCAATATGCGCCGCTATTTTAGCGACGGATATGAGCCAACCGCGGGCGAGGGCGTATTCTCCGGCACCTATCCCTACTACACACTCTATGAGACGCGCGATAGGCGCTGGCTTTCTGTCGCCTGCTCGGAACCAGCCTTATGGCACAACTTCTGCAACGCCCTCGATCGACCCAAGTGGGTAGAGTTCGAACGGCGAGCGGAGCACTACACGCGCAGCGCCAATGCGCGGGAAGCCGAGGTGTGCGACGGGGTGGCGAAGATCATCCGCACTCGTGATAGCGCCGAATGGGAACAGCATTTCGCCAAACACGACGTCTGCGTCGCGCCGGTGCGCAAAGTAAGCGAGATGCTAGCGGACCCACACGTGCGGGCTCGATCTCTCATTCGTGACGTTGAACACCCAACCCATGGACCCCTGAGATTCGTCGACTCCGCGCTGGGGCTCGCACGAACGCCCGCCTTGATCAACACCCCCGCACCGCACACCGGTGAACATACGCAGGAAGTACTGCGGACGCTCGGTCTCAACCCCAGCGAGATCGCTCGCCTGCGCGATCAAGCCATCATTGATTAAACAGGCAACAGGCAGGATCGCACGGAATCTTGCCTTTCCACTTAAAGGAGACACACCTCATGTATTCGCAACTCCGACGTTCCATCCTTGTCGCAGGAGCTTCTCTTTCATTACTCGCTGCCCTTGGAGATGCCGCAGCGGCAGACTACCCTTCGAGACAGGTCCGCCTCATCGTCCCCTACGGACCCGGCACCGTGAGTGATGCCACAGCACGGCTTCTGGCCGACAAACTCGCGGAGCGCTGGGGACAGAGTATCGTGGTGGAAAATCTCACCGGTGCTGGCGGCGTGGTGGGCACACGGGCTATCGCGCAAAGTACCGCCGACGGTTACACGCTCGGCATGCTGGCCAGCAACCATGCAATCAACGCGGCCGTCTATCCCGACCTGCCTTACGACCCGTTGGGGGATTTCACGCCTATCGTACATGTCACGTTCAATCAGTTCGCTTTCTGCGTGCCTGCCGACGTCCCCGCAAACACCCTGCAGGAGTTCATCGCTCTGGCCGAAGAACAACCTGGAAAACTCAACTACGGCTCGAGTGGAAATGGTGGTTCACCCCATCTCGCGGTGGCAAAGTTTGCTCATATGGCAGGGATCGATCTCATGCATATTCCCTATCGATCGAACGGCGCGGCAGTGACCGACCTCATCGCTGGCAACGTCTCCCTCCTCTCGACGTCAATCTCTGCGCTTCTGCCCCATGTGGAGTCAGGCCGGCTCAAGGCCCTCGCAGTCTCTGGTGATCAACGCTCGCCGTTGATGCCCGACGTACCGACGGTTTCGGAAGCCGGCGTACCAGGCTACACCATGAAAAACTGGAACGGTATCGTAGGGCCTGCAGGCCTACCCCGCGAACTCGTCGAGCATATCCAAGATGACATTATCGAGGTTCTCAAAGAGAATGCCGTGAGCGAGCGCATCGCCGCACTGGGTGCCGAGTTGGATGTGTTGCGCTCGGATGCCTTCGAGCGCCGTCTGCGCGAGGAGGTTTCGACCTGGAAGGAAGTCGTGACTGCAGCGAAGGTGAGGCCCGATTGATGTTGGCACTATCCGTTCTAATGCCAAGGGGCGCCACCATCACGCAAGCCTGCGTCGGGCCCGCGATGGTCCGAACTCTTGGAAGATCCGTGCCCTGGTGCTCAAGCCCCCACCAGCGTCAATACCAGCTGCCGCCGATGGCCTCGCACTCTCTGTTCCCACAAATACACCCCTTACCACGTCCCCAGCCCCAATCGGCCATGTACCAGAGGTATCGATAAACTGGTCGCAGTAAGTACGCTACGCGCGTGCGCCGCCATATCGTCAGGGCCTTCGGCCCGGTGCTGGAACGCCGGATCGCCATCGGGGGCCAAGCGCCGGAACAGGGTTTCGAGATCGCGATGCACGTCGGGATCAGCGTTCTCGGTGATGAGCAGCGAGGCGCTGGTGTGCTGCACGAATACGGTGATCACACCGCAGTTCAGGCCGCTGGACGCCGCGAACGCCACCAGCGGCGCCGTGATGTCGACCAACTCACGACCGCGAGTGGAAACGACTATCTGACCTTGCACGACTTGGATAGATTTTGGAGCCATCCCTGACCTCCCGGGCTCTGTTGCCGTTGATCAACGAGATGCTCTCAACCAGCAGCCCCTGCGCCAATGCCGATCTAAGGTTGCCAACGGCAAGGTTTCGCGCAGCTCCAAATAAGGGGATCGACTCATGCTTGCGCGCCAGTTCCATCACACTGACGCTCTCGGTCATATGGTCAAGCTGGATGGGCAACAGCCATGAGGCCGTTACCGAAGCGTCTACAACAAGGGCCATCAGCGATTATGCCTCTCGTGGTGGGCCGCCTGAATTTCGGTCAACGTCCACCTCGCCCCACCGCGTCCAGCAACCGGGTGAGGTGAGCCTTGGCTTCAATCGTCCCGATCTCGCGCATCTCTCTCACAGTCATTGACATCTCATGAGATGTCTATATATTGTGTGCCATGAGACTGGTTCTAGACACCAATGTGCTCGTGGCCGCCTTCCGAAGCCGCACCGGAGCGAGCAACCTGCTCCTGCGATTCGTCGATAAGGGCGCGCTGACACCGCTTTGCTCGACGGCGCTGTTCTTGGAGTATGAGGCGGTGCTTAGCCGGGAGGAAACCCGTAAGGTAACAGGCCACAGTCTGCAGGATGTCGCTTCGGTGCTGAGTGCGCTCGCCGCTGTGTCTGAAGGCATCGACATCTCGTTTCGGACTCGGCCCATGTTATCCGATGTCACCGATGAGATGGTGCTGGAGGCTGCGCTGAACGGACAGGCCGAGGCCATCGTGACGCATAACGTCAAGGACTTCCGTCCGGCGCTCAAGCTGGGCGTCATCATCGCAACACCCGGAGAAATCGTCAGGAGACTGCACACATGACGCAGACCCAGCGCTACAAATATCCTCTACAACTGCCGCGGTCGCTCAAGGAGGCGGCTGCGCGCCTCGCCATGGAAGACGGCGTGTCGCTCAATCAATGGATCGTGTCAGCGGTCGCGCAGAAGGTCGGAGCCGTGGAGACGGCCAGCGACTTCCTCCAAGCACGTGCCGGAACAACCAAACGTGGCGCCCTGACAAGGCTTCTGGATAAGGCGCCGGATGTACCGCCGCTGCCAGGGGATAGGGTTGACTGACCAGGGGCAGCCTTCCTCACGCCCCCACCAGCGTGAACACCAGATGCCGACGATGCGCACTCGTCCGGTGCTCCCACAAATACACGCCTTGCCAGGTTCCCAGGCCCAACCGGCCATTCACCAAGGGTATGGATAAACTGGTGGCGGTTAGGGCGCTGCGCGCATGCGCCGCCATATCATCCGGGCCTTCCGCCCGATGTCGGAACGCAGTATCCCCATCGGGTGCCAGGCGCTGGAATAGAGTCTCGAGATCGCGGTGCACGTCGGGATCAGCATTCTCGGTGATGAGCAGCGACGCGCTGGTGTGCTGAACAAAAACCGTGATCACACCGTAGCTGAGGCCGCTTGATGCCGCGAACGCCTCCAGGGGCGCGGTGACGTCGACAAGTCCGCGACCACGAGTGGCGACGACGATCTGTTCTTGTACGACTTGGGCGGACTTTGGAGCCATGCTTGGCCTCCCCGGGCTTAATCGCCCTCGATCAATACGACTCCTTCGGCTTGCGCCGCCCGCGCCAACGTCCGGTCCAAGGTCGCCAGCGGCAGAGCTTCGCGCAGCGCCAGTTCCAGATAAGCCGCATCGTAGGACGTCAGCTTATGCTTACGTCCCAGCTCCATCACACTGGCGCTGTCGGCCATATGGTCAAGTTGGATCGGCAATCCGGCAAGCAAGGCCAGCGCTCGGTTGCTGCTCACGGCGTCCAGGCGTCCACGCCGTTCGGCGGAAAGAAAGATATTCCGCATCTCGAACCACCATAGGTGCGGTACCAGAGCCTCCTCATACGGTAGCCGGGCGTATGCCGCCTGTGCGACCGCCGAGGATTCGTCGGGTAACAGCCACGTGGCTGTTACCGAAGCATCGACGACAAAGGCCATCAGACGCCGTGCCCTTCGTGACGGCCCTTCTGGATTTCCGCCAAGGAGAGGGACGGCATGGTCGGACGAAACGCGGCAATTTGCGCCATGGTTTTCTCGATCTCGGCCCGGCGCTGATCCGCAGCGGGAATCAGGCGCGCCACCGGCCGCCCATGGCGGGTAATAGTGAAACTCTCGCCACGCTCCACCGCGTCCAGTAGCTGAGTGAGGTGAGCCTTGGCTTCAGTGGTCTGAATCTCGCGCATCACGCTGTTTTCAACTAGTTGATTTAGATGGTTAGATTACCAAATCACCCGCTCGACCACAACGGGTTTGCCGTGTTTGGGACGCGTCAAGGACGCGCTCACAGCACCGCGTCGTACTCCACCGTCAGCGGCGCATGGTCGCTGAAGCGCTCGTCCTTATACACCGAGGCGCGCTGCGCCGTGGCGGCGATGCCCGGCGTGGCGATCTGGTAATCGATACGCCAGCCCACGTTCTTGGCCCAGGCCTGGCCGCGGTTGCTCCACCAGGTGTAGGCCTCGCCTTCGGCGGTGGGGTACAGGCTGCGGTACACGTCGACCCAGCCCAGTTCCGAGATCACCTTGGTGAGCCAGGCCCGTTCTTCGGGCAGGAAACCGCTGTTCTTGAGGTTGCCTTTCCAATTCTTGAGGTCGATCTCGTGGTGGGCGATATTCCAGTCGCCGCACAGCACCACCTCGCAGCCGCGCCGGGCCAGCTCGGCAAGATGGCCGTAGAAGTGCTCCATGAACTCGAACTTGGCCGCCTGACGGTGATCGCCGCTGGAGCCCGAAGGCAGATAGAGGGAAATGACGGCCAGGCGGTCGTAGACCAGCTCGAGGTAGCGGCCTTCGGCATCGATCTCGGGCACGCCCAGTCCCTCGATCACCTTGTTGGGTTGGTGACGGGTATAGATGCCGACGCCGCTGTAGCCTTTTTTGTCGGCGTAATGGAAATACCCTTCGTAGCCTTCGGGACGGCGCATTTCGTCCGTCAGGTCGGCATCCTGGGCCTTGAGTTCCTGCAAACAGATGAAATCGGCCTGCTGGTCGACGATCCAGGGCAGCACGCCTTTGCGTACCGCCGAACGGATGCCGTTGAGATTGAGCGAAACGATACGCAGCACGTGGGGCCTCCCGGATACAATGGCGGCCCCGATCATAGCAAGCCGGGCCTCACATGACCGCCTCCTCTTCCTTGCGCACTGACTTCGTGCGCTTCGCCATCGACCAAGGCGTGCTGCGCTTTGGCAGTTTCACCACCAAATCGGGCCGCATCAGTCCGTACTTCTTCAATGCCGGCCTGTTCCATCACGGCGGCTCGCTCGGCCAGTTGGCCGGCTTCTACGCCAATACGCTGCTGGGCAGCGGCGTGGCCTTCGACATGCTGTTCGGCCCCGCCTACAAGGGTATCCCGCTGGCCAGCGCCACGGCCGTTGCCCTGGCGGGCATGGGCCGGGATACGGCCTTTGCCTTCAATCGCAAGGAAGCCAAGGATCACGGCGAAGGCGGCACCCTGGTGGGCGCGCCGCTGGCGGGCAAGGTGGTGATCATCGACGACGTGATCACCGCCGGCACCTCGGTGCGCGAGTCGGTGGACATCATCCGCGCCGCGGGCGCCGAGCCGGCCGCCGTGCTGATCGCGCTGGACCGCATGGAACGCGCGGGCCAGAACGGCGAGCTCTCGCCGCTCTCGGCCGTGCAGGAGGTGGAACAGCGCTACGGCATGCCGGTGATCAGCATCGCCTCGCTCACCGACATCCTGGCGCTGGCGGCCTCCGATACCGCCGGCGCGGTGGCGCCGCATCAGCAGGCCATTCTGGATTATCGGGCGCGGTATGGCGTCACGGGCGCCAGTGCGGGGACGGGCTTATAACAAACGAGTGCCCAAGGGCACCTCGTGTTCGGGGACGCACAGCGACACGCGTCCGCCGGCATCATGGAAACCCGTCACGAGACACTCCGACATCATGGGGCCAATCTGCTTCGGCGGAAAGTTGACCACGGCGACCACCAGCTTACCCACCAGCGATTGCGGGCTGTATAGCGCTGTGATCTGGGCGCTGGACTTGCGAACGCCGATTTCCTCGCCAAAATCAACCTGCAGCCTATAGGCCGGTCGACGCGCCTCGGGGAACGGCTCGGCCGCCACCACGCGGCCCACCCGTAGCTCCACCTTCGTGAAGTCGTCCCATTCAATCAGTTCCATCGCAAACCCATTTGATGCCAACACACGCCATGTTCCGTAAACCTTGGTACCAGCCACGCAGCTAGGGCATGACCTTGCGCCCCGCCATATGCTTTAAATAAGCCAACAAATCGTCCAGCTCATCGTCGGGCAGGATGTTCGCGTCGAACGCCGGCATGGTGCCCTGCGGCCAATGGCGCAGCGCGGCCGGATCGCGAATGTATTGGCGCAGGAAGTCGCCGGCGAAGTACTCGGTGGGATTGTGCGGCACATTGAGATCGGGGCCCATCGCGGCCGCGCCCTGGCGGTTCACGGTGTGGCACACCACGCAATGCACCTGGAAGGCTTTCCAGCCTCGCTGCACGGTGTCGTCGGCCGTGGCCGCCGGCGGCATCGCCGGAAAACGCTCGGCCAGCGAGGTGGTAATGCGCACCTCCGCCGTTTGATAAGGCCATTGCTCGGGCCGGATGCCGCTGGCCTCGGGCTGGGTCCAGACCATATAGAAAGGCCCGGCGCTGGGCCGATCGGGCCCCAGGGCGGGCCAGGGTTCGCCCGGCTCCTCGATGGCCAGCCAGGCCCGCGCGGCGCCGGGGCTGGTGTTGAGCAGCGGCGTGCTGTCGAGCTCGGCGACGAAACCATCGAGCGCAACCATCTGCACCGGCGTGGCCGGCACCACGCCCGCCAGCAGCGCCGCCATGGGCACCGCGCGATAGGTCATGGCGCGCTTGTACGCCACGTCTTCGGGAATCGAGATCGTTTGCACGTCGGGGCGGGCAAGCAATTGTTCGGTGGAAAGGCTTTGCACCTCGCCGGGCGCCAGTTCGAGATGCAGTTCAGCGGCATTGGCGGCCGCCAGCCAACAGCAGCCCGCGACCATGCCCGTGGCCAGATGTCGCAATGCGGTATTCATGAGAAACCCTCCAGACGTAGGCGCAAACCCGTGGCGAGAAAGTCTACGGCCTGTGAACGCGAAAGGAAACCAGTGAAGAACCCTGGCCTCCCGGCCGAAGCTTCTCCGCCACCATTGACGAGCACCAGCCCGGCTGGTGCTCGTCGCCACCACCTGGGGAAGCCTTCGGCTTCAGAGGGAGCTTGATCTCGCTTGGCTTCACCTGGCGGTGACGCCTGCGCTGGATGCGTGGTCGGGGGAGCCTCCGGCTCCAGCAGATGTGGCTTCGCTGAGCTCGCCATGAACGACGCGGCTTGCGCTTGGGCTCGTGATCAGATTAAGCGGCCACGCGCCGGCCCGCCAGAGCGAACGCGAGATCGAGCGCCTCGAACAAGCTCTGCGGATTGGCCAGGCCCCGGCCAGCCAGATCCAGCGCGGTGCCGTGATCGACCGAAGTCCGTAGGTAAGGCAAGCCCAGCGTGATGTTCACGCCATGGCCAAAGCTCGCGTGCTTGAGCACCGGCAGGCCCTGGTCGTGGTACATCGCCAGCACGGCGTCGTAGCGGGCGACGTGGTCGGGCACGAACAGCGTATCGGCGGGCAAGGGGCCGTCGAGCGCCATGCCCTGGGCACGCAGCTCGGCCAGCACGGGTTCGATGACGGTGATTTCTTCTTGTCCCAGGTGGCCACCCTCGCCCGCGTGCGGATTGAGGCCGCACACGGCGATGCGCGGCTGCGGCAGGCCGAACGACTGCCGCAGAGAGGCATGCAGGATGGCCAGCACCTGTCGCAGGCGCTCGCGGGTAAGGGCATCGGCCACCGCGCGCAGTGGCAAGTGCGTGGTGGCCAGTGCCACGCGCAAGCCGCCGCCGGCCAGCATCATGACCACGCGCTCGCAGCCGGCGTGTTCCTGGAAGAATTCGGTATGACCGGTAAAGGCCACGCCCGCCTGGTTGATCACGCCCTTGTGCACGGGCGCGGTGACGATGGCCGCGGCCTGCCCCGCCAGCGCGGCATCGGCCGCGACTTGCAGGGTTTGCAGAACGTAGGGGGCGTTGGCCGGATCGAGCCGCCCGGCCTCCGCCGGGCGGGCCAGGGGCACCGGGTGCAGGCGCACGCCGGCCAGGGCTTCGAGATCGGTCACGCCGGCAGCCGCCGCCCGCGCCTTCAGCAGGCCGGGATCGCCCACGAGCACCAACTCGCCCGGCACGGCCTCGCCACCGCCAGATACAGCCCCCTCAGACGCCGGCCCGCCAGCTGCATGCCGCACCGCGGCGCGGACCGACAATTCAGGGCCGATGCCGGCCGGCTCTCCCGTGGTGAGCCAGACGGAGGGTACCGCACCGGAACTCGCGGTGAAGGGTTGGGGCATTGCCGCCGGAGCGGCGGCGCCCCGGGCCGCAGGAGCGCCCGGCGCCGCCGGCGTGTTGCCAGGATCGGCCTCGCCGGAAGCGGAGAGGCCGGCACTCGGGCGCGTAGACATGCCGGTGCGTCAGTTGCCGCCGTCGTCGCGAGCCAGGCGGTTGTCGACGAAGGCCCGGGCGCGCACCATGCTCACCCATTCGTTCCAGGCCGGCTCGAGGCGGCGCTGGAACAGCAGTTGTCGCGCCTGCATCCGGCGGGTTTGCTCGGTGACGTCTTGCACGCGGCGATCTTCGAGCAGGATCAGGTGCCAGCCGAACTGGCTTTGCACCGGTTGCGAGATTTCGCCGGGCTGCAGGGTATCGAGCGCACGCTCGAAGGCCGGCACGGTTTCGCCCGGCGACAGCCAGCCCAGTTCGCCCCCTTGCGGCGCGGAGGCGTCGTCGGAGTATTGCCGGGCCATGGCGGCGAAATCCTCGTTGCCGCGCACCAGGCGTTCGCGCAGCTGGCGCAGACGCTCTTGCGCCTGGGCGTCGGAGAGAACGGCCGAGGTGCGCAGCAGGATGTGGCTCGCCCGGTTCTGGGTAACACTCACCGGCCCGGTGTCGGGCAACTGGCCCGCCGCCTGGCGCGGCTCGTCGCGATCGATCACCTTGAGGATGTGGAAGCCGTTGCCGCTTTGGATGATGTCGCTGACCTGGCCGGCGCGCAGGCCGCGGGTGGCCTGGAGGAAGAGCTCGGGCCATCCGCCGGTGGGACGCGGCCCGAGATCGCCGCCGCGCAGTGCTTCGTCGCCGTCCGATCCGGCGGCCGCCAGTTGCGCGAAATCAGCGCCCGAGCGCGCCTGGCGCAGCATGTTCTCGGCACGGGTGCGCAGGCTGGCGATGAGATCCGGGGTGGAGCCTTCCGGCACGCGCACCAGGATCTGCGCGAGGTGCAGCATGGCGTTGGCATTGGCCATGCCCGCCGATCCCTGGCGGTCCTGGTCGGCCAGAAAGGCATCGATTTCGTTTTCGGAAATGATGATGGTGCGATCGACTTCGAGTTCGCGCAGGCGATTGATGCGAACCTGTTCGCGCAGTTGCTCGAGGTAGGCCTCCCAGGTGGAGGCCTGCTCCACCTCCTGGCGCAATTGCTGGACCGTGATCTGGTTCTGCTCGGCGATCCGGCCCACGGCGGCCTGGAGCTGCTCGTCGGTGATGCGGATGCCGGCACGCTCGGCTTCCTGGAGCAGGACTTTGTCGGTGATCATGCGTTCGAGCAACTGGCGCTGCAACACCTCGGTCGGCGGCGGGGTGATCCCGTTGGCCTGGAGCTCGGCGGACGCCAGGTGTTGTTCGGCCTGGAGTTCGCGCCACGTGATGATGTCGTCGTTGACCACGGCAACGATCGAGTCGCCTGGCTGCGCCCCCTGGACGAATACGGTGCCGGGCGCCGCGGCCTCGGGCGGCGGCACTTGCGCCTGTACCGCCGCGGAGGCGCACGCACCGCTCAGCAAGGCCAGCGCAAAAAACCGGCGGAATCGGATTACCTGCATGGGACTAAAGCTCCAAGGACGGGCCACGGCAGCCACCGCGGCCATCATTCATAGCGTTCGAACGGAGTACCGGGCTGGATGGGCCGCGTCACCGGCTGGTAGCCGGGGATATTTCGCCGCAGGGTTTCGAGCGGGTCGGTACCGAGGCTGCCCAGGCCGTTCAGTTCGAGCTGGAAGAATAACGCGGTATTGGACGATTCGCTGGACACCGCGTAGCGTTGTGCCACCACCCGCGCCGTCCAGCAGCAGCCGCCGTTGTACTCCAGGCCGCCCAGCACCTGGGTAAAACGGCTGTCCTGCATGGAGTAATCGACCCGGCCAACGCCGTACCAATTGGTGGCGAACGGCCACTGCACGGCCATGCTCACCTGCTCCTGGCCGTTTTGCTGGAACGACCGGCGAATGTAGCGATAGCCCGCGTAGACCGTGGCCAGGCGGGCGGCATCCCAGCGCGCCGAGATCGAGCTTTGTTCCAGCCGGTGGATGTAGGGGTTGTACTGGATGGTGGCCTGGCCGCTGAGGTCGTCGGTGAGCGAGCCCGCCACTTCAAACAGAAAATCGGAGCGTTCGTTGCTGCGCGGCGCCTCGCCGGGGAGGGTGACCCGCTGATCGGCGAAATACACGCGCTGCGCCGCCGATATCCGGGCCCGCTCGACGCCGCTGGCACCGTCGAGCCAGCGTGTGGAAAGCGCCGCGGTGAGCTGATTGGCATTGGCGATGCGATCCCAGCCGCCGGAGAACAGGTTTTCGGAGAACAGCTGGCTGAAGCCGAAGTCGGCCAGCGCCGTATCGTAAACGGGAATCGTACGCTGATCCCGATAGGGCACGTACAGATAGTACAGGCGCGGTTCGAGCGTCTGGGTCATGGAGCGGCCGAACAGCATGGCATCGCGCTCGAAGATCAGGCCGGTATCGAGCGACATAATGGGCAGTACGCGGTTGGCGCTGCGGATGTCGTATTCGCGCAGCCCGCCCGCCGGGGAGTCGGCGTCGTAATAGAGCGACCGATTGAAGTCGGTGTGGTAACTGGAGGCATGCACGCCGACCTTGGGCGTGACGAACCAGCCGGGCCGCAGGATGGGCAGGGAGATCGAGGGATAGACCGAAACCCGCGTGCCCTCTTCGCGCGGCAAGGCCTGACCGGTGGCCAGCCAAGGCACGCGCCGGAACCGCACGGCTTCGCCACCCAGCCGGAGATCCAGGCCATTCCAATCGTAGCGGTTACCGGCGAACGTGAAGCGCGGCAACATATCGTAGGGCGGCGTAATCGGCGAGTCGGCGTCTTGCAGCACCTGGTACTGCACGGGCGTGAGCTGCGCGCTGAAATACGGATTGGCCCACGACAGGGTTACCGACTGCGGCAACGTGACCGTGGAGGCGCGATCAAGCGCAACCGCCGAGAAATCGCGGAAGTAATCGTCGTCGGAGGCGCGCTGGAGATCCCAGCCCAGGCCGAAGCCGCGCCCGAGATCCTGCTGGTGGCTCGCGCTGTAGTACCAGCGGTTGTTGCGTTCGCTCGCCCGGTCGTGGGGCATGAGGGCGCCATACACCTGCCCCTGGTAGCCCGCGCCCAGGTAGCGGAACTCGGCGCCGAGCTGCACGCCGCGGCGGGCGAAGATCATGGGATAGAGCGTGGCGTCGTAGTTGGGCGCCAGGTTCAGGTAATAAGGCAGCGTGAACTGCGCACCGCTGCGGCTGGTGAGGCCGAAGGTGGGAGGCAAAAAACCGCTCTTGCGCTTATCGCTGAGCGGGAACGACAGAATCGGCGCCCCCAGAATGGGCACGCCCTTGAAATACACCACGCCGCTGCGCGCCAGCCCCTGCTCGGTATCGAAATCCAGATCCACCTGCCGCGCCCGGATATACCAATCCGGCTCGGGACAGGGGCAGCCGGTATAGATCACCTCGTGCAGCCGGGTCTGGGTGCGGCTGAGGAATTCGGCTTTCTCGGCCTCGCCGCTGCCGCCCGTGGTGGCCACGTAGAACTCGGGGTTGTCGAATTCCCCCGAATCGGTGGCCATGTCGAGCTTGAGCGCGGGGCCGGTGACGACACTGCCCTCGCGCAGCAGGCGCACGTCGCCCTGGGCGTCGAGCACCTCGGCGGCGCGATCGTAGTCGATGCGGCTGCCCTTGAGGATGACGTCATTGCGGCGCACCTCGGCATCGCCTTCCAGCACCACGCGATCGTCGGGATCACCCCGCACGGACTCGCTGCGGGTGAACACCGGCAGTTGATTCACGTCGATTCCGGGATGCAGCTGCAGGCTGCGCGACTCGCGCAGCGTGGACGTAGGCGGCCCGCCGCCCTCCTGCGCCCGGACGGTGGCAACACCAGCCAGGGCTTGGACGGACAGCGCCATGACGACGGCAGGCCAATAGAGGAGACGCACGGGACGCAAAGGCAGGCAACAAGGGATGGCGCGGCACCCGCGGGGCGCAACGCCCGGAGAATCGGACGGGAGCCGGAAGATTATCATAGGCGGTTGCCGCCGGCATCCGTGCGGCGCTCCCGCCGACCTCCTTGCTCCATCCGATGACCGCTACCGATTCCCGTCTTGCCATGCTGCATGCCTGGCTGCAGCAGCTCCCCACCCAACTGGGCGCCGAGCCCGACAGCTTGCGGCCGGCGTCGGCCGACGCCAGCTTTCGCCGGTATTTCCGGATCGATACCGCGCACGGGACGCGCGTTGTCATGGACGCCCCGCCCGACCGGGAACCCCTCGATGCCTTCCTCGACGTGGCCGAGCGGCTGCGGCGGGCCGGCGTCAAAGCTCCAGACGTGCTCGCGCGCGACCAGGACCACGGCTTCCTGCTGCTCTCCGATCTGGGCGAACTGAATTTTTACGCCGCCCTGCGCCAGGATCCCGCCCCCGGCGATGCCGCCATCCATGGCTGGTACCTGGGTTCCCTGCAAGCCCTGGCCGCAGTGCAGCGGGCCAACGCCAGCGGCCTGCCGGCCTACGATGCCAGCCGCCTGATCGAGGAACTGCAATTATTCCTCGAGTGGTACATCGCCCGCCACTGCGGCTACTCGCTGGACGACACCGAGCGCGAACAATTGGCCGGCATCGGCGAGCTCCTGGCGCGCCGTGCCGCCGCGCAGCCGCAAGTGCTGGTGCACCGCGATTTTCATTCGCCCAATCTGATGCTGCCCGTGGACGACGATCCGCGGCCGGGGGTGCTCGATTTCCAGGACGCGGTGCGCGGCCCGATCGCCTACGATCTCGCCAGCCTGCTCATGGACGCCCGCACCACCTGGGATGAGCCACAGCAACTCGACTGGGGCATCCGCTACTGGGAGCTCGCCCGCCGCGAAGGGCTGCCGGTGCCCGCCGACATCGCCGATTTCCACGCCGATTGGGAATGGATAGGCCTGCAGCGCAACCTGCGCATCCTGGGGGTGTTCGCCCGCCTCAATCTGCGCGACGGCAAGCCGGGCTATCTCGCCCATATGCCGCGCGTCGAAGGCTATGTGCGGCAGGTGGCGGGGCATTACGACGTGTTCCGTCCGCTCCTGCGCCTGCTGGACCGCCTGGCCGAGCATGCGGCATGACCATGAAAACCATGATCCTGGCGGCCGGACGCGGCGAACGCATGCGTCCGCTCACCGACCACACGCCCAAGCCCTTGCTGGCGGTGGGCGGCAAGCCGCTTATCGTCTGGCATCTGGAGCGGCTGGCGGCGGCCGGGCTGCGCGACGTGGTGATCAATCATGCCTGGCTGGGCGAGCGGCTGGAGGCCGCCCTGGGCGACGGCCGCCGCTGGGGCGTGCGCATCACCTGGTCGCCCGAGCCCGCTGGCGGGCTGGAAACAGCGGGCGGCATCGCACAGGCACTGCCTTGGCTAGATAGCGACCCATTTCTGGTGATCAATGGCGACGTCTGGTGCGATTGGAACCCTATGCGGGCATGGGAACTGGCCAGCGCCATGGCTCCGCGGGATCTCGCTTGGCTGCTGCTGGTGGACAACCCAACGCATCACCCACAAGGCGACTTCTGGCGGGTGGGCGGCCGGGCCTGCGACCCCTCCTCGCCGCCGGAAGGCGGCGAGCGACTCACCTTCAGCGGCATCGGCCTTTATCGACCCGAACTGTTGGCCGACGTGCCTCGCGGCAGTTCCGCACGGCTGGCGCCCTTGCTGCGCCGCGCCATGGGCAACGGCCAAATCCTCGCCAGCGGGTATCAAGGCGCTTGGATCGATGTTGGCACTCCCGCGCGGCTTGCCGCGCTGGACCGGGCGCTGTTGCGGCCTGGAGCCGGCACAGCCTTATCCTGACGAACGAGTCGATGCTGGTCGAGTCTAGGCGGATTTCCCGACCAGGATATCGATGATTATGATCATAGATGAAGTATTAATTAGTATAATAGAACATCTATGATCATTCTCGGAAGAGCTCCACATGCCCAAGAAGCTCACCCGGCCGGATACCCTCCACCCCCATATACAAGAACGCCTGCGGCTTTGGGGCTTGGCCATCCGTGCCCAGCGTCTGCGCTACCAGGAGCTAGCCAACAACCTGGCCCGGCGGCTGGATATCTCCGTTGCCACCCTGCGCCGCATGGAACACGGCGACCCCGCGGTCAGCGCTGCGTCGTATCTGAACGCCCTGCAAACCCTGGGCCTGCTCGACCTCGTCGTTCCACCTCCCGCCATCGACCTGACGACCGCAACGCTGAACCAGCGAGTCTCGCGTACTTCCGCTACGGCGAACGAGATCGACGACGATGACTTCTTCTAGAACACGACCCTTTTACGTGTACCTACAGCGGCCCGACGATGGCCATTGGGTCACGATTGGGCGGTATACCGCCGTTGATCACGTTGGCCAATATCGATACGCACCCAGCTATCTCGAGGCGCAGCTCCCCTGGGCCATCGACCCGATCAACCTGCCCCTGCTGGCCGACGTCAGCTTCCCTGCCGTGCGCTACCGGGGCCTGCACGATGTCTTGCGCGACGCGGCCCCCGATGCCTGGGGGCGCATGCTCCTGCAACGCGAATACCAGTTGCCGGAAAACGCACCGGATGCAGACTATTTGCTTCGCGCCGGCAATGCCGACCGCTGGGGCGCCCTTGCCGTCGGACACACTCGCAAGCCTTCGGTGGCAGCTCTCGCGAGCCCGGGCCTGCCACAGCTCGAAGCCCTGGCGCGCGAATTGTTGGCCATGGCCAGTCACCGCCCCGCGATCGACCCGAAGCTGCGCAGGCGTCTGATGGCAACACCCAGCCTCGGTGGCGCACGCCCCAAGGCCACCGTGCGGGATGGACAGACATTCTGGTTGGTCAAGCCTTCGCTAGCTACCGACTTGGTCGATATTCCGTGTCTTGAGCATGGCATGCAGCAATGGGCCAGCACCGCCGGGCTGTACTTTGCGCCAACGGTCCTCGATCACGTCATGGATGTTTCGGGTCTGAGCGTTCTACGCTCACGCCGCTTCGACCGCCACGGCGATCGGCGCTGCATGACCATCAGCGGCGCCTCCCTGCTGCAAACGGAGTATCCCGGCGGGAATACTGCTTCCTGGAGTTATCCCCTCCTGGCCATGGCTTTAAAGCAGATCGGAGCCCCCGACGAAGACCGGCAGGAACTCTTCGAGCGCATGGTGTTCAACGCGCTGATCGGCAATGACGACGATCACCCGCGCAACCATGCGGCACTTTACTGCCAGACAGAAAAACGGTGGCGCCTCGCGCCCGCATTCGATGTGGTTCCGGCCCCGGGCTCGGAACATCCCCGGTCTCTCGCCATGCAGCTCAGCACCGGCAGAAAGGACGTATCACAAGCCAGCCTGCTGGCGGAAGCTCACCATTTCGGCTTCCTCACGCGGCAAGACGCGGAAACCCACCTCAATAACCTTCTGCAACGCTTCCAGGCCGGATTCGAGGCGGCGGCCCGTGTGCTTTCGCCACCTTTGTGCGCTCTGATGGCCCACCGACTGGCCGAAGGCCTGACCCTGTTGCGCCCCCCAGAAGGGGCGCAACAGAGGCCTAGCGGCAACTAGGCCTTAAACAGCCGCCAGCGCGTGTCCAGATCCGCCAGCAGATCGTCGATGTGCTCGATGCCGATGGACAAACGCACCATGTCTTCGCTCACGCCGGCCTTTTTGAGTTCGTCGGCGTCGAGCTGGCGGTGGGTGGTCGAGGCCGGATGGGTGGCCAGCGACTTGGCGTCGCCGATGTTCACCAGGCGGGTGAACAACTGCAGCGCGTCGAGGAAGCGCGCGCCCGCTTCGCGGCCGCCGCTCTTGAGGCCGAACGACAGGATGCCGGAGGCCTTGCCGCCCATGTAGCGCTGCGCCAGGGCGTGGTCTTCATGGTCGGGCAGGCCAGCGTAATTGACCCATGCCACCTTGGGATGCTGCTGCAGGTGGCGGGCGATGGCCAGGGAGTTCTCGCAGATGCGGTCCATGCGCAGCGGCAAGGTTTCGATGCCCTGCAGCACGAGGAAGGCATTGAAGGGCGACAGCGCGCCGCCGGTGTTGCGCAGCGGCACCACGCGCGCCCGGGCGATGAAGGCGGCGGCGCCCAGCGCCTCGGTATAGACCACGCCGTGGTACGACACGTCGGGCTCGTTCAGGCGCTTGAACCTCTCCTTGTGCTCGGCCCAGGGGAACTTGCCGCTGTCGACGATCACGCCGGCCATGCTGTTGCCATGGCCGCCCAGGTACTTGGTGGCCGCATGCACCACGATGTCGGCGCCGTGCTCGATCGGCCGGCACAGATAGGGACTGGGGACGGTGTTGTCGACGATCAGAGGCACGCCGCGGGCGTGCGCAATCTCGGCCAGGGCCGCGATATCCGTGACATTACCCAGCGGGTTGCCGACGGATTCGCAGAACACCGCCTTGGTGCGCTCATCGATGAGGGCGGCGAACGACTCGGGGTTTTTCGGGTCGGCGAAGCGGGTTTCGATGCCCATTTGCGGCAGGGTGTGGGCAAACAGGTTGTAGGTGCCGCCATACAGCGTACTGGCCGACACGATGTTGTCGCCGGCCTCGGTGATGGTCTGGATGGCATACAGGATGGCGGTCATGCCCGACGCCACCGACAGCCCGGCGATGCCGCCTTCCAGGGCCGCAACGCGCTTTTCGAGCACGTCGTTGGTGGGGTTCATGATGCGGGAATAGATGTTGCCCGGCACTTTCAGGTCGAACAGATCGGCGCCATGCTGCGCGCTGTCGAAGGAGTAGGCGACGGTCTGGTACACCGGCACCGCCACGGCGCGGGTGGTGGGTTCGGGCGAATAACCGGCGTGGACGGCCAGGGTTTCGATTTTCATGCGGGGTCTCCTAGTTGCGCGGCCTGCTTCGCCAGCGCGGCGGCGAAAACGGCGATTATGCCTGGGGCGGCGAATCTCGCCCAGTCTAAGCTTAGAAGTCGACGACACCGCAAGTGGCCCCGGCCTGCGCTCGGGCGAGGTTTTCCGTGTGCGGACCAGGGCCAGCGGCAAGCCGGTTTGCCCATGGTACGCTTGCCGCGTCACCGGTTCTGCCTTTTCCGAATTCCACCGCCATGCCCGTTCCCGCCACCGACATTTCGCCTTTCCGTCAACGCCGGCAGCGCGTGCTCGAGCACATGCGCGCCAATGGCGGCGGTGTCGCCATTCTGCCCACCGCGCCGCAGGCGCTGCGCAATCGCGACGCCGACTATCCCTATCGCCACGATAGCAACTTCTATTACCTCACCGGCTTTCCCGAACCCGAGGCTTGGCTGGTGCTGGTCGCCGGCCCCGACGGCGATCGCAGCCTCCTGTTCTGCCGCGAAAAAAACCTCGAGCGTGAAATCTGGGACGGCTACCGCTTCGGCCCCGACGCCGCCGCCGAGGCCTTCGGCTTCGATCAGGCCTGGCCGGTGGGCGAACTCGATCAGCGCCTGCCCGCGCTGTTGGCCAACCAGCCCGCGCTGTATGCGCCACTGGCCGACTCCACCGCGCTCGACCGCCGCTTGCGCCAATGGCTGGGAGCCGCCCGCCAACAGGCGCGCGCCGGGCATACCGCGCCGGATCGCCAATTCGACCTGCTCGCGGTGCTGGCCGAGATGCGCCTGTTCAAAGACGATACCGAGCTGCAACTGCTGCGCCGCGCCGGCCGGATCTCGGCCGCCGGCCATCTCCGCGCCATGCGCCATGCCCGGCCCGGCCTGCGCGAATACCACATCGAAGCCGAGCTGCTGCATGCCTTCCGCTACGAGGGCTCGCAGGCGGTGGCCTATAACTCCATCGTCGCCGCCGGCGCCAACGCCTGTGTGCTGCATTACCGCGCGGGCGATACCGAGCTGCGCGACGGCGATCTGCTCCTGATCGACGCCGGCGCCGAATACGATAGTTACGCGGGCGACATCACCCGCACCTTTCCCGTCAATGGCCGCTACACCGGCCCCCAGCGCACCTTGTACGATCTCACCGTGGCGGCCCAGGAAGCCGCCATCGCGGCCACTCGTCCGGGCGCCCACTGGAACGCGCCGCACGAAGCCGCGGTGCGCGTGCTGGCGCAAGGCATGCTCGATAGCGGGCTGCTGCAAGGCTCGCTCGATGGCGTGATCGAATCGGGTGCCTATACCCGTTTTTATATGCATCGCACCGGCCACTGGCTGGGCCTGGACGTCCACGACGTGGGCGGCTATCGTGAAGACGATGGTCAGGGCGGCCGGCGCTGGCGCACCCTGCAACCCGGCATGGTGCTGACCATCGAACCCGGCATCTACGTGCGGCCGGCCGACGACGTGCCGGAAGCCTACTGGAACATCGGCATCCGTACCGAAGACGACGCAGCCGTCACTACCGATGGCTGCGAGCTGCTGACCCGCGACGTACCGGTGGCGGCCGACGAGATCGAGGCCATCATGCGCGACGGCCGCGGCTGACCTGGCGTCGTGCCAAACCGCCGCGCCGCCGCCAGCGGTGAGGGTGGCGGCGCGGTCGGCCGGCCAGGCCGCCCATGTCCAGCCCGGCTCGCGCCATGCCTTCGGCCACAAGCATCCTGAACGACCCATGATCGACAGCGACATCACCATTCTCGGCGCCGGCCCTGTGGGGGCCACTCTGTCCCTGCTGCTCGCGAGCCGGATGCCCGACCCGACCCGGCTCCGCTTGTGCCGGGTGGCTCGGCCGCCCAGGCCGGCCGACCAGGTCGCCACCGCTACCGGGGTACGCTCGCTGGCGCTCAACCACGGCAGCCGGACTTTACTCGAATCCCTCGGCGCCTGGCCGGCCCAGGGCGCGCGCATCCATACCATCCATGTCTCGCAACGCGGCCGACTCGGGCGCACCCTCATCCGCCACACCGACTTCGACGTTCCCGAACTGGGCACCGTGCATGCCTACGACCAGTTGGCCGCCATGCTCGACCAGGCGTTGGCCGCCAGCGGCGTGCAAGTTCTAGAAGGGCCGCCAGCGGCCATCACCGGCGAAATCCAGGGCGGACTACGCCTGGCCCAGGGCGACGCGCTCTGGACCAGCCGCCTGGTGGTGCGGGCCGAAGGCGGTGCCGATGCCGCGCCGGCCATCGAGCGCGAGTACGACCAGCACGCCATCCTCACGACCGTGCAGGCCTCCGCCCCGCTCGATGGCTGGGCGTGGGAGCGCTTCACCCGCGACGGCCCGCTGGCCTTGCTGCCTTTGCGCCAGGCGGGTAGCCAAACCACGCATTCCCTGGTCTGGTGCTGTCGGCCGGCCCAGGCTCGCGCCCTCATGGCGACGAGCACGGCGGGCTTCGCCGAAGCCCTGAACACCGCGTTCGGAGCACGGCTGGGTCGGCTCGGCGTCACCGGCCCCCGGCTGGTGCAGCCCCTGCGCCTGCGCTGGCGCCGCGAAACGCTCGGCCCCCGGCGCATCGCGATCGGCAACGCCGCGCAAACGCTGCATCCGGTGGCGGGCCAGGGCCTCAACCTGGGTCTGCGCGATGCGGCCCAGCTCGCGCATGAACTCGGGCCGTGGCTGGCCCGGCCCGAAGCCGATCCCATGCCGGTGCTGAGGCGGTATGCCGACCGCCGACGGGCCGATCGCCTGATTAGCGGCGCAGTGACCGACCTCCTGCCACGAGTCTTCAGCACCGGCCTATCGCCGGTGGAGCATGCTTGCGGCCTCGCCCTGCTGGCCCTGGATACCCTGCCGGGCCTGCGCTCCCCCCTGACCCGGCAATTGTTGCTGGGGCTGCGCAGCTAGCGTCGGAGATGTATCAAATTTCATCCTCCGGTGAGCGAGGATGAATGTCGATACGCCCGTCGAGCGCAGCGGTACAATCGGCGATCTCCCCGGATTTCTTCTGCCCACTCCGGCCTCGCCAAGGCCGGAGCGGGCGGTCGCCCTTCATGCAGATAGGTCCCTGGCAACTGCCCAACAACGTGATCGTCGCCCCCATGGCCGGCGTGACCGACCGCCCCTTCCGGCAGCTCTGCCGGCGGCTGGGCGCGGGCCATGCCGTGTCCGAGATGGCGGCCAGCAATCCACGGCTCTGGCACAGCGTGAAAACCTCCCGCCGGCTCGACCACGCCGGCGAAAGCGAGCCGATCACGGTGCAGATCGCCGGCGCCGATCCCGCCATGCTGGCCGAAGCCGCGGTGTTCAACATCGGCAAGGGCGCCCGCATCATCGACATCAACATGGGCTGCCCGGTCAAGAAGGTGTGCAGCGCCGCCGCCGGCTCCGCCCTGCTGCGCCACGAAGACCTCATCGCCCGCATTCTCGAGGCCGTGGTCGGGGCCTGCCAGCCGCTGGGCGTGCCCGTCACCCTTAAAACTCGCACCGGCTGGAGCCGCGACGAACGCAACGTGCTGCGTGTGGCGCGGCGCGCGCAAGACATCGGCATCGCGGCGCTGGCCCTGCATGGCCGCACCCGCGCCGACCTCTACGCCGGCGAGGCCGAGTACGACACCATTCGCGAAGTCAAGGCGGCCCTGGATATCCCGGTGATCGCCAACGGCGACATCGACTCCCCCCAAAAAGCCCGGGACGTGCTCGATTACACCGGTGCCGACGCCGTGATGGTCGGCCGCGCCGCGCAGGGTCGGCCGTGGATCTTCCGCGAGATCGACCATTACCTGCGCACCGGCAGCCACTTGCCGCCTCCCACCTGGGGCGAGCTCCGTGATCTGCTGCTCGAACACCTCGACGACCATTATCGCTTCTATGGCGATTACACTGGCGTCCGCAGCGCACGCAAACACATCGGCTGGTATCTTGCCTCGCTGCCTGGCGGGCCGCAGCTCTGCCGCCATATCAATCGCCTCGAAACCACCCAAGAACAATGGCAGGCGGTAGCGCACTGGTTCAGCCAGGCGCAAGACACCGCCCCTCTGGCTGCCTGATATCGCATGAACAACATCCCCACTTCCCTGGAGGCGTGCGTCCACGCCCAGCTCGATCAGTACTTTCAGGATCTCGACGGCGAAGTCGCCGGCGGCATCTGGCATATGGTGATCTCCGCCGTCGAACGACCCATGCTCGAAGCCGTGCTGCAACGCACCGGCGGCAACCAGTCACGCGCCGCCGAGATGCTGGGCATCAATCGCAATACACTACGCAAGAAGATCGAGCAGCACGGCGTCGATCCGCATGCCGCGCCCCCTCCGGCCTGAAGCGCCCCCACCATTTCCATCTTCTTTCCGAGATCCTCATGCCCATCCAGCGAGCCCTGCTCTCCGTCTCCGATAAAGCCGGCATCGTCGACTTCGCCCGCGCGCTGGCCGCGCGCGGCGTGCAATTGCTCTCCACCGGCGGCACCGCCCGCATGCTGGCCGACGCCGGCCTCACCGTCCAGGAAGTCGCCGACTACACCGGGTCGCCGGAGATCCTCGACGGCCGGGTCAAGACCTTGCATCCCAAGATCCATGGCGGCCTGCTGGCCCGCCGCGATTCGGCGGAGCACCTCGCCACGCTCGACGAACACGACATCGGCCGCATCGACCTCCTCGTGGTCAACCTCTACCCTTTCCGCGAGACCATCGCCCGCCCGAATTGCACATTCGCCGACGCGGTGGAGAACATCGACATCGGTGGCCCGGCAATGCTGCGCGCCGCGGCCAAGAACCATGGCACCGAAGCGGGCGGCGTCACGGTGGTGATCGACCCCACCGACTACAACCGCGTGCTCAACGAGATCGATCAGCACGGCACGCCGTCGTATGCGCTGCGCCTGGAATTGGCGACCAAAGTCTACGCCCATACCGCCGCCTACGACGGCGCGATCGCCAACTATCTCACCGCCCTGTCGCAGGCGCCCGCGCCCGACGACGTACCGCAGCGCGACGAATGGCCGCATACATTCACGCTGCAGATGCGGCGCCAGCAAATCATGCGCTACGGCGAGAATCCGCACCAGACCGCCGCCTTCTACACCGACGCCGGCGCGGCGTCCGGCCTGCTGGCCAACTACCGCCAGTTGCAAGGCAAAGAGCTGTCGTACAACAACATCGCCGATGCCGATGCAGCCTGGGAATGCGTCCGCACGTTCGACGGCCCCGCTTGCGTGATCGTCAAGCACGCCAACCCCTGCGGCGTCGCGCTGGGCGCCAACGCCCTCGAGGCGTATCAAAAAGCCTTCAAAACCGACCCCACCTCGGCTTTCGGCGGCATCATCGCCTTCAACGGGCCACTCGACGCCGCCACCGCCCAGGCAGTGAGCCAGCAGTTTTCCGAGGTGATCCTGGCCCCGGCCTACGATGGCGGCGCACTGGAGGTGTTCTCGGCCAAGAAGAATGTCCGGGTGCTCGAAGTTCCCCTCGGCAATGGCGCCAACCCGCTCGACGTGAAACGCGTGGGCGGCGGCTGGCTGGTGCAGCAGCCCGATAATCGCAATCTCGCCGCCGACGAACTCAAAGTGGTCACCACCGTCGTGCCCACTGAAGCGCAGCTTTCCGATTTGCTCTTCGCCTGGAAAGTGGCCAAGTATGTCAAGTCCAATGCCATCGTCTTCGTTGGCGGCCACATGACGCTGGGTGTCGGCGCCGGCCAGATGAGCCGCATCGATTCCGCGCGCATCGCGTCGATCAAGGCCGAGAACGCGGGCCTGTCGCTGCAAGGATCGGCCGTCGCCTCCGACGCCTTCTTCCCCTTCCGCGACGGTCTCGATGTGGTGGCCGATGCCGGCGCCACCTGCATCATTCAACCGGGCGGCAGCATGCGCGACGAAGAAGTGATCGCCGCCGCCAACGAGCGCGGCCTGGCGATGGTGTTCACCGGCGTGCGCCACTTCCGCCATTGAACGCGATCCCCGGCACCCCCGGCCGGCTGCGCATCCTCGGCATCGACCCGGGGCTGCGCCGCACCGGCTTCGGCCTGATCGACGTTCAGGGCGCGCAGCTGCACTATGTGGCCAGCGGCACCATCGTGGCGCCTGCCGAGCAACCCCTGCACCGCCGCCTCAAGATCATTCTCGACGGTTTGCGCCAGATCGTGGCGCAGACCCAGCCCCAGGTGGCGGCGCTCGAAAAAGTATTCGTCAACGTCAACCCGCAATCCACCCTGTTGCTGGGGCAGGCTCGCGGCGCGGCCCTGTGCGGTCTGGCCGACGGCGGGCTGGAAGTGCATGAGTACACGGCCTTGCAAATCAAGAAGGCGGTGGCGGGCACCGGGCGCGCCCTCAAGACCCAGGTCCAGGAAATGGTGCAGCATTTGCTGACTCTGAGCGGTGCGCCAGCGGCCGATGCCGCCGATGCCCTGGCCTGCGCGATCTGCCATGCGCATACCGCGCCCCTGGCCCACCGTCTGGGTCATCTGCACGATGCCGGCCAGGGCTGGAGCGCGCCACCGCGCATGCGCCGGGGGCGCTTGAGTCCTTGATCCGAGACATGGAGTTTGTGGCGGAATACGACACCGGGTTTCCGGAAACCCGATTCCTTCCCTTATGATGACATGTTGGCACCGACGGCCTACGCGGCTTGCCGCGGCTGGCTCGATCGGTTCAACCAGCATCGTCCCAGGAGTCCTGCATGACAGATACGCCCCGGCGTCCGCCCGAATCCCCGGAAACCAAATCACCAGACCATGCCGGTATCCCGCCCCCCAGCGGCGCGGCCAATCTGATCGATACAGACTACGTCATCGGGCAAGACAACGTCCAGGGGCGCCTGGTTCTGTCACTCGACATCCATGGCAAGGTATTCACCATTTCCGCCTTGGTGGCGGTGCTGTTCGTGGTCCTCACGCTGGCGCTGCAGAATCACGTCGATCCGCTCTTTACGGCACTCCGCGACTGGCTCACCGGTAACCTGGCCTGGTTTTTCATCACCGCCGGCAATATCTTTCTCCTGATGTGCGTCGGCCTGATTCTTTCGCCGCTGGGCAAAGTCCGGCTGGGAGGGCGCGAAGCCAAACCCGACTATGGCTACCTGGGCTGGTTCTCGATGCTGTTCGCCACCGGCATGGGCATCGGCCTGATGTTCTATGGCGTGGCCGAGCCGATGTCCCACTTCTCGGCGGCCGTCGATGGCGTCGCCTACGGCCCGGATGGTACGCGCATCGACTGGGCGCCCCTTGGCGGTGCGGCGGGCAACCCCGTTGAGGCCGTTCGCCTGGGCATGGCCGCCACCATTTTCCATTGGGGCCTGCACCCTTGGGCCATCTACGCCGTCGTTGGCCTGGCGTTGGCACTTTTCAGCTTCAATAAGGGTCTGCCCCTGAGCATTCGTTCGATCTTTTATCCGTTACTTGGCGAGCGCATCTGGGGTTGGCCGGGCCACGTAGTGGACATCCTCGCGGTGTTCGCCACGCTGTTTGGCCTGGTCACCTCGCTGGGAGTGGGCGCCGAGCAAGCAGCGGCCGGTATAGAGTATCTGTTCAACGTGCCGGCCACCGACACCAGTAAAGTCATTCTTATCATTGCCATTACAGCCATCGCCCTGCTGTCGGTCGTAGCCGGGCTCGACAAAGGCGTCAAGCGTCTTTCCGAGATCAACATGGGAATGGCCGTACTGCTGTTGCTCTTCATCATCGTCACTGGTCCCACGCTGGCCATCGCCACCGGTTTCTTCCAGAGTCTTCTCGCGTATCTCGAATATCTACCCGCGCTGTCCAACCCGGTCGGACGCACTGACGCCAACTTCAGCCAGGGCTGGACGGCCTTTTACTGGGCCTGGTGGATCAGTTGGTCGCCCTTCGTCGGCATGTTTATCGCCCGCGTCAGTCGTGGCCGCACCGTGCGCGAGTTCCTCACCGCCGTGCTGTTGGTGCCCGCCCTGGTGTCGGTGTTGTGGATGACAGCCTTCGGCGGCACCGCCATCCACCAGGTGATCGACGGCGGCGTTACTACCGTGCAAGATGCCGTGCTCGAACTCAAGCTGTTTGCGATGCTGGCCGAATTGCCTCTCACCTTCATCACTTCGTTCATCGGCATCATCCTGGTCGTGGTGTTTTTCATCACTTCGTCCGACTCCGGCTCGTTGGTGCTCGATACCATCACCGCTGGCGGCAAGGTTAACGCGCCGGTGCCGCAGCGGGTATTCTGGGCCGTGATCGAAGGGGTGATCGCCATTGCCCTGCTACTGGGCGGCGGCCTGGTGGCGCTGCAAGCCATGGCGGTCTCCACCGGACTGCCCTTCACGATCGTGCTGCTGGCCGGGTGCTTTGCCATCATCAAGGGGCTCATGAGCGAGCCGCGCTGAACACGGCACGGCTCGCCTACCGTGCGAATGAGCCCGGCCCGCCCTGCGCGCCGGGCTCATTCGCTTCTTGGCGAGGCGTTCGCCTGGACTCCCCTTTAATCGACCGTAATTCCGGCCGCCTTGATCACCTCGGCCCACCGTTGGCGGTCTTCGACCATCAAGCGATTGAAATCCTCGGTGGTGGCGGGATCCACGACAAAACCCTGCCCCGAAAGCTTCTGCTGGATTTCGGGTTGTGCCAGAATCCTCTGCAGTTCGCGGTTCAAGGTAGCGATCACGTTGGGAGGTGTGCCCGCCGGCGCCACCAGGCCCATCCAGATATCGCTCTCGAAGCCTGGCACTTCTTCACCGATGGCCGGCGTATCCGGCAAGGTTTCCAGGCGGGCGGGGCTGGTCACGCCCAGGGCCCTGAGGCGTCCGTCCTGGATGTAGGGCAACGCCGAGTTGAGCGGACAAAAGATGAGATCGACGGTACCCGAAAGCACATCGACCAGCGCCGGCGCAGAACCTTTATAAGGTATATGCATCATGCGGCTGTCCGTCAGCTTCTGAAACACCGCCGCCGCCATATGATGCGGGCTGCCCGCGCCCGCCGAGGCATACGTCAGTTCATCGGGCTTTGCCTTGGCCGTGGCAATCAGGTCCGCGACCGACTTGACCGGAGAACTGCTGGGAACCACGAGCACCATCGGGAGCCTTGCCAGCTTGGCAATGCCGGTGAGATCCTTGGCCGCATCGAATGGTAAGCGAGCGTAGAGTACAGGATTGACCGCGACCGTTTGGTTGGGCGCCAGCCCCAGCGTGTAGCCATCCGGTTGCGATTTTGCGACGTGATCGGTACCGATGTTGCCAGCCGCCCCGGGTCGGTTCTCCACCACAAAAGGCTGGCCCAGTCGGGTTGCCAGCTCCTGGCCCAAGACGCGGGCCAGCACGTCGGTACCGCCTCCCGGCGGATACGCGTCGATAATGCGCACCGCGCGCTGCGGATAGGCGTCCTCGGCCGCCACTGGCGCCGACATACCCGCACCCAGCGCCAGACCGGCCAATACCCAGGAAAATGCCAACAGATGTCTCATGCCACCTCCATTCTTGCTTCGTTGATGAATCTGACGGGGCCACGCTCCGGCGCCCCGTCCCCGGTGCCGCCAACGCCCGCTTAGTAGCGCACGTCGTCGCCCGTCACGGCTTCGGCCACGTCATGGGAGATCGCCAACAGGCGACCGTCCAAGCCCCGCGCGCCGATCAACTGCACGCCCAGCGGCAGGCCGTCACGTCCGTCGCCCACGGGCAGCGCCACACATGGCACATGCAGGGCGGTCCACATCGCGCAGAACACCATGGCACTGGTCATGGGCGGCGGGCCGGCATCCGCCAGGGGCGCCTCGCCGGACGCCGGGGGCGTGATCACCACGTCCAGGTCTTTGCCAAATAAGCCATCAAATACACGGCGGCATTGCGCCAGGCCATCGTGCGCCTGGATCAGGTCGGCGCTGGACACCGCCCCCTCAACCAGACTGCGCATCCCCTCGTGCAGCATGGGGTAGTGCTGAACATATTCGTTGAAGAACGATACCCGACCCTCTCCGCGCATGAGCACACCATGCAGGGCGGTGGCTCGCTCCAGTTCCTCCGGCAAGTCGAGGTCTTCGACGATCGCGCCGGCATCTTCCAGGCGCCGCGCCGCCGCCAATAGCGCGGCTTCGCCGCCCGCCTCGATATGTTGCCAGTTGGGGCCACGGCACAGGCCCACTCGCAAGCCCCGGATGCCGGGCCGCTCTTCCGGCACCGCGATGCGGAACACCGACGCCATCAGCGCCAGATCCGCGACGGATCGGCCGTACCAGCCGATGGTGTCCAATGATGGTGCAAATGTCTTGGCACCCTCGGTGCTTACCAAACCATGAGTTGGCTTGAAGCCATGGATCCCGTTGTACGCCGCCGGCCGGATGAGCGAGCCGCCGGTTTGCGTGGCTAGCGCCAACTGCGCCATTCCGGCGCCAACGGCAGCCGCGGAACCAGACGATGACGCCCCCGGCGAATAGCGTGGATTCCTGCCGTTTCGGGTATTCGGAAAGCGTCCTCCCGCGGCAAATTCGGCTGTCTCGGTCTTGCCCAGGATCTGCGCCCCGCGCTGGCGCACGATGGCCACGCTGGCCGCATCCTTGCTGGGGCGATGGCCATAATAGATGGGCGAATTGTGGCTGGTGGGCATGTCGAAGGTATCGATCATGTCCTTGACACCCAGCGTCAGGCCGTGCAAGGCGCCGCGCGGGATCCCTTTGTCGAGTTCGCGGGCATTGCGCACGACTTCATCGGCATTCACGTACGACCAGGCGCGGATCGCGGATTCGCACTCCTGGATCCGCATCAGCGTAGAACGCGCCAGCTCTTCGCAAGAAAGCTCGCCAGCGGCGATCAGTCCCGCCGCCTCCGTGGCGGACAACTCGTACGGCTGCATCATTCCTCCTTGCGCGTTCGTACTCGAAAACTCGATGACGAAGCGTAGGATGGCCGCCGGCTTTAATCAATCTTGAATGTTCACTCAATATGAGGCCGGCCATGCACGCACGATATGGCCAAGCCCCAAGACTCCCTGCGCACGGCTCTCAGCCCGGCGGGATCCACACCTCGCTCACCGCCGTATCCGGCGAGTATTGGCTGGCGACTTGAGCCTGCAAGAGCTCGGCCGTGGCCAGCGCATCGGTAAGCGCGTGGTGCGCCTGATACAGCGGCAAGCCATGGCGGCGCCGGCTGTCGGCCAGGCGTACCGAGGCCGGCGCCAGCCCGCGCAGGCGGCGCCAGGTCGCCATCGCCGGGCGGCGATGGTAGCGGGCTTCGAGCTCCATGGTGTCGATCATCGGAAACTCCAGCCTGCCGCCGAGCAGGCGCTGCGCCGCGTGCGCCAGGAACTCGCACTCGATACGCCGGTAATGCACCACCATCACCCTGCCCGCCATGGCATCCAGCAACTCGGCCAGCACCTGCGACAAGGGCGGCGCCTGCGCCACTTCGGAATGTGTAATGTGGTGGAAACGCACCGACTCGTCGGCCAGGCCGGTGTCGGGCTTTACCACCCAGTAACGGGAGTCGGCGCAACGGATGCGTACCAGCCGGAACGGCAGCAGGCCGATGCTGACGATGGCGTGTTGGCGAGGGTCCAGGCCGGTGGTTTCAAGGTCGAGCGCGGCCAGGGGGACTTCGGCCAGCGGCGTATCCGCCGGTATCGTGCCGGCCTCGTAAAATCGCCGCAGTGCGGGCGCCGCGTTGCGATTGCTCTCCGCCAGCTGCGCGAGCCTGGGGGTCCAGTCCTCCGGCAATCGACGCCAGGGTAGGCGGATCATGCGCGGCCCCGCGCCGGTGGCTGCATCGGATAGCGCAGCCGCAGAAAATTCTGCGCGTCGCTCAGGATCTGAAAAGCGTCTTTCAGGTTATGCCGTTCCGATGCGCTGAAACGCTCGGGCCGGATGTAGTTACCGGGTTCCCGGCCCTCTTCCACATCGTAGGCCTGATGACGCACCCGGACCCACGATAAAAACTCGAACGCATAGCGCAGGTGCTCGATCGCTTCGGGTGGCAGCCAGCGCCTGGCCGCAATCGCGTCGAGCCGCTCGAGCGAATGCTGGGCGATGGTGCCGCAGGCCAAGGCATGGATCCGGATCAAGTCGATGAGCGGCGCGGTACCCCGGCCCTTGAGGTTGATGATGTTCCGCTGTTCGCCATCCTTCTCCATCACGAATGTGCGGAACAGGCCCAGAGGCGGTGTGCGGTTGAGGGCGTTGCGCGTCATGGCGCCCAGAAACGTGGGATCCTGACCGGCACGCGTGGCGATCAGGTCGCGCAGTTTGTCCACCATCGAACTATCGCCATACACGCCCTCGAGATCGAAGAACACGCTGCTGTGCAAAAGGGCTTCGGGATTGGGCTGCGTGATCCATTGCAGGAAGGTATCGCGCCACACGCGCAGCGGCTGGCGCCAGCGCGGGTTGGTCGCCATGATGTCGCCCTTGCAATAGGTGTAGCCGCAAGCCGCCAAGCCATCGCTCACGAACTTCGCCAGTGCGGCGAAATAGGCATCGTGCAGGGCCGGATCGAAGGCGTCGCCAATGACCAGCGCATTATCCTGATCGCTGATGAGCAGTTGCTCATCGCGCGCCATCGACCCCGCCACCATGAAGCAATAGGGCACGGGCGGAGGCCCGAGCTGCTCCTCGGCCAGCTCGCACAGCCGTTGGCAATAGGCACGGCCGATGCTCGACATCGCCCGCCCCACCATCTCGGCCGTGGCCTGGTCGGCCACCAGCCTCACGAAGGTGGCTCGCATGTCGGGCACCAGGGCGCGCAGTTCGTCCACGCTATTGCGGTGGAAAATACCGTTGACCAGGTACAGACTGCTGCGCGACTCGAAGCGCATGATGTCGGCCAGGTTGATCACGCCCACCGCCCGCCGCCGATACAGCACCGGCAAATGATGCACCTTGTGGCGCAGCATCGTCAGCGAGGCCTGGAACACCGAATCGTCGACCTGCATCGCCACCGGCCGTGGTGTCATGATTTCGCGCACCGGGGTTTCGGGGGGCAAGTCCACCGCCAGCACACGGGTGCGCAAATCGCGGTCGGTGATGATGCCCGTGATTTTGTCGATGGCGGCGCCCGGTTCGCCGCCCGCCTCCGGCCACGGCTCACCGGGCTCCATGATCAGCAACGAGGAAACGCCTTGCTCGCTCATGATCGCCGCCGCCTCGCGGATACTGGCCGTGGGCGGCGCCCATACCGGGGGCCGCGACACCAGTTGACCGACCCGCAGCCGCAGCAGCTCGTTGGCCTTGCCCTGATCTTCGATCACCGTCTTGAGGCGGGGTTGTCCCTCGGCCTCGACGAAATCGGCAAAATTTTCGTGTTCATCGCACAGACGCTGGAAGTCGTCGGCGGTAATGAAGTAAATCAGGCTGTCTTCGAAAGCGCGGGCGGGAAGGCGCACCTTGCCGCCGCGCAACAGGCTGGACTGGCCGAAAATATCGCCTTCGGTCAGACGGTTGTACAGCGCGCCATTGCGCCGGTAGAGCTCGACCGCGCCGCTGCGCACATAAGAGAGGTAGCCCAGCGGCTCGCCGGCGGCGAAGATCTCGCTGCCGGCCTTGTAATACGCGATCTCCACCCGGGTGACGAGATCATCGAGCACCTCGCTGGGCAGCGCATCGAACGGCGCGTGACGGGCAAGATGATCCCGGATCTCGAGCAACTCGACTTGCATGGCGGCTCCAGAATAAAAGCTCAGCGGCCCAGGAGGCCTTTGAGAGCCTCGCCCAGCGCCCGGCCGCCGGCATTGCCCTCCCGGCCTTCGAGCAGGCGGTCGATCTGCCGGCTGGCCTCGTTCTGCAGAGCCTGCTGCAAAGCCTGGCTGCCGATGGCGCTCCAGAGAATGGCGTACTGGGGCGCTCCCAAAGGACCGCTAAGATGGATGGGGATGGACACGCCGCGCAGCTGTTCGAGCGCCTTGCCATCCTGGCCGGTAGAGGTATTGACGACGTTGGCCAGCACGACGAGGTCGTAGGTGTTATTGACGAGGTCGATGCTTGCCGGCTCGCCTTGCGTAACGCGCAGCAGCGGCGCCGATAGCAAGACGTCTTGCAGGGCGACCACGCCCTGGGTCGCCACGCCTCGCAGGCGCAACTCGGAGAAGTCGGTCTGACGGCTGTCGTCGGCGGCCTGGGTCGTGTCGTTGCCGCTGCCCAGCACCTGGCGGAACTCGCGCAGCGTCTGCGCCACATTGATACCCTGGATCGCACCATCGCGCACCTGCAGCCCGATCTCGCCGGCCAGGTTCTGGCGCAGCTCGGCCTGCGACACGCCACGGGAGCTCAGCGCCAAGTCGAGGCTGCCGCGCCCCGACAGCTTGCCGGACCCCGCCACCGCATCCAGCAAAGGCTGGACGGCGACGTTGCGCAACTGGGCCTTGAGCGTCAGTTGCGCATCGGCCGCCGCGGCTTCGCCGCTGGCCTGCACCGTGCCCTGAAACAGGCGCGCCTGGAGGTTCTTGAGCGTGGCCCGGCCCTCGTTGACCACCAAGGCCAGGCGCAGCTGCTCCGCCAGGACGCCCCGCGCCTTCAGGGAGGCCAGCTCAGCGTCGATCTGCCAGTGGCGATCGCGTAACACGGCGGGGTCCCACAAGGGCTCCTTGGCCTCTTTGGCGGGTGCGGACTCGCCCGACGCCGCCGCCTGGGCGTTGTCGGCGGCGCGGGGCCACCAACGATCGAGATCGAGCGCCTGCCCCCGGAGCCGGAGCGCCCATTGCGGCTGGCCCCCGAGATTCTGGCCGCTCACGTTCCAGGCCATGTTCTGGCCGTCGAGCTCGGCTTCGCCGCTAGCGACGAGGCGCTGTTCAGCCATGGGGTAATCGATTGCGGCCTTGACCGGCACCGTCAGGCCGTCGTCGGGCAATCCGCGCCCGAGTAGCGACAGGGTACCCGCCAGGCCCGATAACACGAGCCGGTTTTGCCTGGCTTCCCACCGCGCCGCCGCGGTGAGGCCCCAGCCGAGGCGCCGCTGCTCGGGCAAGGCCAGCTCGCCGCGGGTCGCCAGCCGCGTCGCCTGGATGGATGCGGCATCACCGCGCAGGCCCTCGAGATCGGCTTCGAACGACACCGCACCCTGGCCATCCCGCTGAAAACGCAGGCGGACGACTTCGCTGGCAGCTTCATCCGCGCCCAGCCGCACGCGGGGAGCATCGAGGCTGGCCAGGAAGGACTGGCCGTCGAGCTGCCCTTTGGCCTGCAGCTTGCCGGACTCCAGCAACAGCCTGCCGTCTCGCCATTGATGGGACAACTGCGGCACGTGCAGTTGGAGATCCAGCCCTTGCAGCGGCGCCGCCAGGGCGACATCGCCCTGGAAGATCAGGGCCAGGTCGCGTGCCGCCAGGCTGCCCTCGTGGAGATCGACATCGACCGTGCCGCGCAAGGCCAATGCGTTGGCCTTGACCGACGGCAGCACGCCATCGAGCCGGAGCTCGAAGCCCGACGCCCGGTATCGGCCTTCCGCCGGCGCCAGGGTAAAACGGCCTTGCAATTGCAGCGCGGCGTCGGCCCGCGGTTTCTGCCCAAGCAGCCGGCCCGACAGACTGAACTCGAAGGGCCTTTCCAGGGCGATACCCCTGGCCTGCGCCGCCACTCGCTCGATGCGGAACGCCGTGCCGGTGCGGGCGTCGGTGACCGCCAGCTCGCCGCCTTCGAGGGTCACGCCGGCGATGTTCCAGTCGAGAGCGGGCCCGGCAGCGCCGTCCGTCCCCGGCGCGGCGCCACCGACGTCCGCTGGCTCGGCCTCGAGCAGATCGTGGAAGTTGAAACGGCCGGCTTCGTTGCGCACCAGGTTGGCCTTGATGCCATTGACCGTCAGGTGTTCGATCATGAGGTCGCGCGACAACAGCGGTAGCCAGGCCACCGCGACCCGGGCGGAATCCATCGCGGCGAAGGTTTGCGTGGAGCCGGGTTCGGACAGCGACACGCCGTTGATCTCGAGCCCCAGGCGCGGAAAGATCGACAGGCGGAGTTCGCCGTCGATCGCCAGGTTGCGATCGTAGCGCTGCTTGACCGCCTGCTGCAGCATTGGCTTGTAGTCGTTGGGGTCGATGAACGCCACCAACGCCGCCAGCCCCAATGCCGCCAGGACAACCAGCGCCGCCAGGACGATCGCCCCCCGTTTGACCCACACCATGAAAGCGCTCCCCGCGAATTCGACCGATGGTGGCGCAGTGCTGGCACAATGCCACCGTGGATAATCAATTACTTTAACCTACCCCGCCCCGCGGGGCCTCAACGTCATTCATTCGCCATGTCCTACGATCCGAACAACATTTTCGCCAAGATCCTGCGCGGTGAAGCCCCCGCCATCAAGCTCTATGAAGATGAGCAGACACTGGCCATGATGGACATCATGCCGCAAAGCCCGGGCCACGTGCTGATCCTCACCAAAGAACCCGCCGAGACGCTGTTCGAGATGACGCCCGAGGGCGCCGCCGCCTGCATCCGCACGACCCAGAAGCTCGCCCACGCCGTGCGCGAAGCGCTAAAGCCCGAAGGCGTGTTCATCGGCCAGTTCAACGGCGCCGCCGCCGGCCAGACCGTGCCGCACGTGCATTTCCATATCATCCCCCGCGATCACGGCCAAACGCTGAAAATGCACGCCCGCGAAATGGCCGAACGCCCGGAACTCGAACGCATCGCCCGCCAGATCCGGGCCGCGCTGGCATGACGGTGAGCGCCAATCTTTACGGGCGCTTCGCCGAACGTTTCGAGCCGACTGCCGTCTGCCTGCAACTGCCCGATGGCCGCAACATCGACTATGCCGAACTCGACCGGCAGACGGCGCGCTATGCGCATGCCCTGGTGGCGCTCGGCGTAAAACCCGGCGACCGCGTCGCCGCGCAGGTCGACAAATCGCCCGAGGCCGTCTATCTGTATTTGGCCACGCTGCGCGCCGGCGCCGCCTTTTTGCCCATGAACACCGCCTACCAGAGCGGCGAAGTCAGCCATCTGCTGGGCGACGCCCGGCCGACGGTTTTCGTCGTGCGCCCCGCCGCGGCCGAGCCGGCCCGGGCGCTGGCCACCGCCGCCGGCGTGCCGCGCATGGTAACGCTGGGCGATGCCGGCGATGGCGAGCTCCCCGCCTTGGCCGCCGCACAAACGAGCGAGTTTGCCACCATCGTGCGCCAAGAAAGCGACCTGGCGGCCATCCTCTATACCTCCGGCACCACCGGCAAACCCAAGGGCGCCATGCTCACCCATGGCAATCTGCATGCCGGCGTGAGCGTACTGCACCGTTTCTGGCGCTTCCAGCCCGGCGACGTGCTGTTGCATGTTTTGCCCATTTTTCACATCCACGGCCTGTTCGTGGCCTTGCACTGCGCCCTCTGGAATGCCAGCGCCATGTGGTTCGAACCCAGGTTCGACGCCAAGCGCGTGCTGCAGCTGTTGCCCCGCAGCACGGTCTTCATGGGCGTCCCCACCAATTACGTCCGCCTGTTGACCGAAGCGGGCCTCGACGCCGACGCCTGTCGCGGCATGCGGCTGTTCATTTCCGGCTCCGCGCCGCTCCTGCCCGACACCTTCCAGCGCTTTCAATCGCGCACCGGCCACACCATCCTCGAACGCTACGGCATGACCGAAGGCGGCATGTTCGCCTCCAACCCTTATGAGGGCGGACGCCGCTGCGGCACCGTGGGCCAGCCGCTACCCGGCGTTTCGCTGCGCGTGGCCGACGAGCACGACAGGCCCGTGCCGCCCGGCACCATCGGCAGCATCCAGGTCAAGGGCGCCAACGTGTTTGCGGGCTACTGGCAGCTTCCCGAGAAAACCGCCGAAGAGCACACCGCCGACGGCTACTTCCGCACCGGCGACCTCGGCGTGTTCAGCGACGACGGCTACCTCGGCATCGTCGGCCGCAGCAAGGATCTCATCATCACCGGCGGGCTCAATGTGTATCCCAAGGAGATCGAGGAGATCATCGACGCGCTGCCCGGCGTGGCCGAATCGGCGGTCATCGGCCTGCCGCATGCGGATTTTGGCGAAGCCGTGACCGCGGTGATCGTGCCGGCGGCGGGCGCGCAGCCCGATGCCGGCGCCATCATTGCCGGCGTAAAAGCCGCCCTGGCGGGCTTCAAGGTGCCCAAGGCCGTGCATTTCGTGGCCGAACTGCCGCGCAACACCATGGGCAAGGTGCAGAAGAATCTGCTGCGGCAGCAGTTCGGAGCTTGAGCCGACCGGATCGTTCTCGCAGGCGTTTCATGCGGCCCCCCCGTTCACCCAGACACGCCAGCGCACCCATGGTGTGCCGGCGTGGTGCCGCTCAGCCCAGCCAGGTGTCCAGAGGAAGGGCGAGGTCGGCCGGGGCGGGGTCGGCGGGGGACAGGTCGGGCGGGGCGTCGGTGGCGCCGTCGTCCTCGCCGGTGCCCTGGGCCAGCAGCCAGGCCTCGACCGTGTCGTCGTCCCACTCGGCGAGGGCTTCGTCGGCGATGAACCACTCGGCGCTGGAGAGCGCCAGGCCGCCCGCCTGCTTGGCGTCGATCATGCCCTGGATGGCCCTGATGGCCGACGATTCATCGAACACCGAGTCGAGCACGCCGCCGAGCTTCTGGGTTTGCCCGGACTCGATCGCCGCGGGGCCGCTGTACTCCTCCTGCGAGTAATACTTCGACACTGCCATGCGGGCGCGCACGTAATCACCGTCGGAGTTGCCCGGTTGCAGGGCCGAGTTCAGGAAGTCCGCCAGGAATTCCGAACGGCCATGCTTCTCAATGTAGCCGACCCAGTAGTCTCTGCCCTCAGCGTCAGGCTCGCGTCCCAACACATTGCGATAGACAAAGTCGATGTAGTCGGAGGTGCCCAGCCCCGTGCCCGCCTCGCCGTTCTGGGTGCCCACCCAGTGCATGTCGCGGGTGAGTACCCGTAAGGACTCGGAAGCCGACAAACCCTTGTTGACGTTGGCCAGCAACACCTCGCTCCAGTACACCAGGCCGGCGTACTCGGCCGGACGCTGGAAGGCGCCGATATAAATGCTGGCGATGAAGTCGAGCACCGGCTCGGGGATCAGCTTGGCCAGATGGTCGGGCAGCGGGTTGACCTTGAAGTCGTCCAGCGTGGGCGCGCCGATGATGCCGTCAAAGGGCGGCGGATCGATCACGGTGGCGGTATTCTGGTTGATGGTGATCGAATCGACGCTGATGTCGATGACGCCACTGCCCTTGAACCACAGGGAAACGAAGTCGAGGCTGTTGGGCCACACATCCGCGGTGATTTTCACGGTGCCACGCCCGTTGGTGTAGCTGGATTCGGTTACCAGCCAGGTGGGTCCCGCAAACTCGGCCCGGTCGAATCGCAGGCCGGGCGATGTATAGGAAAACTGGATGATGACCTTCATGTCGGCCCGCAAGTCCGACGCGCGCAATTGATACACCAAAGCCCCGTCGGCCGGACGTGCCGTGGGAGTCCAGGTAACCGTAGTCATGGGATGCCTCGCAGATCTATTTTTATGGGGTGCCGCGACGGCTGGGACAGGCGCCCGGCGGTGGATCGGCATCATCCCCGGCCATGGAGAACAAACCAGGATTTGTGCCGGCAAAAGCGCGGCATGGCTCACCGCGCTTTGGCAAGCAAATCTAGCAACCTTCGATACATTCCGTCAAGGCTGGATACGACATCACTTCTGCGAATAGGGCCCGAGCCGAAGGCTTCCCCGAATTCGACAAACCCTAGGAGCGCGGGCGGTAGAAGATTTCCGCCCTTCCGGTGCACTGGATCGGTGAGCGCTCGAGCTTTTGAGCCTCGAGGCGGAGCCTGCTCAGGCCAGCTCGACCGTGCTCCACCCTGGCCGAT